>Ga0099823_1002485_pt1 | contig 16676 bp, 8 predicted proteins | sample CowpearedBW_FD_76831 | JGI IMG/M metagenome (GOLD analysis project Ga0099823, IMG submission 76831) | Root nodule microbial communities of legume samples collected from California, USA - Cow pea red BW | ecosystem: Host-associated > Plants > Roots > Nodule | place: USA: California | collected...
ATATAACGATATGATATTATAACGATAAGACAATATGATAATATAACGATATGGATATGACAATATGACGATATGACGATATGACGATATAACTATATGACGATATGACGATATGACGATATAACGATATGATGATATAACGATATAACAATATAACGATATAACTATATAACGATGTAACAATATAACGATATGACGATATGACGATATAATGATATGACGATATAACAATATGACAATATAACGATATGACAATATAACTATAAGACGATATAACGAATCTATGATATGTTGTTCAATCCTCCATATGCATTTATTGCTACACCTTTGTTTTACATATGATCTTGTTGGTATTTTCAGGTTGTCTCTAAATATGTTAAGGGTTGCATGAGACAAAATTCTTCCTTGATATCCTCCGTAGACAGAACAAGCACCAAACTAGAAGCCTGACATGGTTAGGTTATCTTGAAAAGGGACAAAACACCTGACTCACATTTCTTGCTTCCTAATAGACATTCTTGGTCCCGACACAATCCTTTATTTGTGATTAAGGTTATATATCTAGTGTGAGTCACCTAAGAGCTACAACACTAAGTTAACATATAAAGGATATTCAATTGAAAAATTAAAAAATTGAAAAATTGAAAAATTTATTGATTTCTCAATAGATCATACAAAATTATTAAGAACTAAGTTTCTAAATTCATCATGCACTTAATATATAATTAAGTTTATTATTCTAATTAAAATTAAGTTATGTAATCCTAACAAATATATAAAATAAAACTAATTATTAACTGTGTGAAAATTTGTGTTGCGCATTTTGAAATATAAATGATAAAGTTATATTCTTTTGAACCAAGTGATAATACAAATTTTCTTTTAGTTGTGATTTCATTCATCATTCTTAACAAAATAATTAAAATAAAAAATTTACACAAAAGCAGCAAATGTCCAAACATAAATGTCTTACGTATATACAGTGAAAGGTTTTTTTATCAGAGGGGTTGATAAAACTCCAATTATTCAATCTAATCCAAACCATATTGTATTGTATTAGAGTAGATTCAATTTTTAATAAATAAACCACAAGTCAAACTATGCATTGTTTTAATATTTGACCAGATATATTTTTAATTAAAACCAATCGAGCAATACCTCTAATAAAAAAATTTTTGTAAGTTTAATAGGAGTAATGGATCAAAAAATATGTTTAATTACTTTTTTTTGTCTTTGTTGCCGTTCAAAAATGTCAAATTTGTCCTCAAATTTTTTTAGTATCAATTTGATCCAATTTTTAAAAAATTGATGCAATTTGGTTATTTTTATTAACTTTCTTAAAATAGATCAATGATTTTTCATCAAAATTGACACTAACATTATGTTAATTACACAAACAAATCAAACCAAACTTATTAAAAGCTTCGATTTAGATGAAAAATCTCATAAATTTTAAAAAATTTAACGAAAATAATCAAATTGTATCAATTTTTCAAAAATCAGAATCAAATTGAAAAAAAAAATAAAAGACTAAATTGACATTTTTAAACGAAAATAAAAACTAAAAGAGTAGTTAAACCAAAAAAATACAAAGAATGATTTTTTTTTTCAATTTTGAAAAACGGTAAAGGAGTTAAGTTTCATTGTAAGATTTTTGTTTGAGTTATGCAATAAATTTATGAATGTAATTACACTTAAATAAGTCTCAAATTACATTCGACCAATTTCTATTTTTATGTTACCCATTCATTTTATTTTCAGTTGAGTACTATTAACCTTTAAAATATATCTTTACATTTTTTTTCTCTCAATTTTTTTTTTCATAACAATCAATACGTTTTAGCATTATTTAACGACATATCATGTTGATATTGATAAAGAAAGAAATTTAATATCAAACTTAAACAAAAAAAATTGTTAATTAACATGAACACGATTTTAAGAAAAAATTATCACATACTTAAAACAAAGATTGAAGATCATAATCTTCTTCAAGATTGATTGTAAATGGAGTGAGTTTCTTATATCAAAACTAGTTTAATTCAATTAAAATAATCCGAATTTCAAGTTTTTTATTTATCAATTTAGTTTTCTTCGTTCTTATGATTTTTAAAATCAATATTTTCAGTTGTGATTAGTTTTTTCGACTAATAAACAGTTCTACAATGAGACTCAACTTTGCTTACAAGAGAAAAGGGGAAATGATCGGCATTAATTTGACACTTACGCTGCACAATTTCGCATTCAAGACAAAAATGTAATTCATAAAAGTCGTATAGTGGTACTTTTAGTCCTTAATTAGAGGACTATAATGAAAGGTATAAATTTAAGAACTAAAATAATATTAGAAACACAGATGACATTATCTTTAAATTTGAATTCATTATTTTACCGCCATCAATGTTGTAATTCACTTGTACTTTTGCCTTTATTGATTATGCTGTGTATGTTTATAGGCGTGCCTGGTGATAATTATGTATGAACTTCCTTTAATGCCAGTTAACAGTTTGAATCAACTAACAGAAGTGACAATAACACGGTTAGCTATTTCTAACAAATAATTGTTTATTCATCGGTATATCTTGACAACGAATGATAATAATAATAATAAGAACAAATTAGTCACTTCCTCGATATTGGGCTGCATGATTCTATAAAATCCAAGTCCAGTCCTTAACTCGTATTCAAGTAGTATGAAAAACATGGTGCAGAAACAGATTTATGTAGAAAAATCACATGAAGGATTGCTAACAACTTTCACATAGGCACCCCAATATTCACGAGGGTGTCATCATTGATTCAAAAACATAACTACAAAAACATACACCAAAGATACCAAAGCAGGTAGTAACGAATGTTAGTTTTGTTTGTCATCACAATTAGTAATTTCGATCAATCTAGTCTTCTGCGGCTTCTTCGATTTCTTCATCCTCTGGGACTCCTCGAAGGTAGAGAACATTGTTACATCTAGAAACGCAAACAATGAAATAAGAGAACAAGTTTACAAGAAATAAACATCAACATTAAGAGACAAAGAGAACAAGTTTTTGATGGTACAAAGAGAACATTAAGAACAAAAACGAAGGTTGAAGGGACAAAGCGAACATTAAGAGCAAAAACGAAGATTGATGAGAATAAGAGGACAAGTTTACAAGAAATAACTAAAAAAAAAAAAAACTAGCAAGCTGCTGCATTGATTGCCTGAGAGAGTCACCAGAGGGTCACACAGTAATTGCCAGAGTTGCACTGGGTTTGTGCAACAGTCGCAAGGTACAAGAGGAGACAAGTGAGGTATAGTAATAAACTTTGAAAGAGTTTTCTACAAGCTGAAATCACTTCAGTACCCAAAATAAAATAAAAAATATCTCCATCAAATACCCCTCTAACACGTTAACATAGAAGGTCATTCTCGGGATTTTTATCACCATCAGTACAATACAAAATGCTGCAATTTTGGCTGATACAGCGAAATGTAACACTACTTCAGTGCATATGGTGGTCAGGGCAACTACACCTCTATAGCATGCTACTATTGAAAAATCTTTATATTTCCACCATATATATGAATACAATCACACGAGATGGGTAACACAGGATAAAGAAAGACAACAAAGAACAAAATTAACTTTTATACAGCACATTATGAAAGTGAATTGCAGGGAAGATATGTCATAGAGCTGTGGCAGATATATATATATAGCAATAACTATATGCTGAAATACAGCAATTATAGGAAATATTGATACTATATATATAAAAAAGGAAGAGATATTCTACATATAGGAATATCTAACTTTCAATTTTATATCATCGCTTTTGCTCATTGTAAACAAACAGTAACTGCTGCAATGTTTATGGCTGCGAAATCTGGTGTCGGGGACTCAGTGTGTAGATTTAGTTTGGATTATAAACTTGGGTTTTGACTTCTTCAACATGATGAAAACAATTTTTTGTTACTTTATTAGACTATTTTGCAACCTTTTGCAATGAGTAAATCCGATTTGTACGTGTTTACATGAATATTATTTAACTTAACATCATGTTACTGTCTCAGCAACCAAATATCAAGTAAGAAAACTTAAATAAATAATTTACAATATAAATTAAATCACTGAAATCCACTTCTAATCAAAATCAATTCTACAGACTAGAACTTATCTAACCAACAATGTTCTTCATTCAAATCACAATCAGGGATTTTGACTGCATCTGTATCCACTATACCAACTAGAGCAGATCTTATGCTGAGTTGAGCATTAGCGAAAAATAAATTTTCTACAGAACAAAATGATCTTAATTAAGGAGAAAGATGTGACTAGATATACGGGCAAAGATTTTCTCCGAACGAAACTCTAGTATTAGAATCATGAAACGTACTAAAAATAAGTAGTCATTGAAGTCTTCTTCCAAACACCAAAACAAATCAATCAATTGAAAGCTAAACATATCTTCCGTGCAATTCACATTCATAATGTGCTTCATAAATGTTTTGCAGGTCCTCATGACTTGAGGACCTCTAGAGTCTAACATGGCTCGCCAGCTTTTTCATGTTACCACAATTTCACATTCTCTATTCAATCAACAAAATCAAAAGGGTCTAACAACACCCTTATATAATAGCAAAACACAAAAACCGCTAGACATGAACAATTGTTAATGCGGAATTTACCTGATTAAAATTTCTCCCAAATTTCCAGTAAACTGTCCCTCAATGTACTCCTCAGTGTTTGCCAGCTACAGATAAAGTTATAGATATTAGGAGATTATATATATGTCAACTAAGACAAGAGACTGAAAATATAATTATTGTATGGGAACAAACACATCAGAATTTAACTTAAACATATACCTGCAAGTTCATATACGAATCAACAGAAACGAGATACCCTGAAAAAAAAAACACAGTGAAGACATGATAAACAAAATGAAATTAGGAATAAAAACCAAAACGAAGCGTTTAGCAGCGAAATAACAGAAGATAAAACGATCCCTAAGAAAGCACCATACCCTTGTACTCCATTCCCCACTTGAGTTTCACAATTACTGGTTTCCCGGTCAAATTATTCAAGAAAGGCTTGGGATTAACTGGTATAGTCTGCAAAACACGAGGTAAAAGAGAAACTTTAGCAAATTAGAAAATAAGAGACAATCAATCACACACTGTGATCTTCTATACTCAACCAACATGGGCTTAGTGCCAGAAGCAAAGGGAAAATTGAAATTACTCAGTTATGGAGATGCGGGTTATGTGAATGAAATGCATAGAAGAAGATGAGCGAGAGAGGGAGCAAGAAGAAGTTACTCACAGCCATAGTAGAATGTTTGCTATGTTCTGCGAGAAACCCAATGGCTAAAACCTGGTCCTGCGTAGCAGCAGCAGAGGGGAAAAACTAGTAAGTAGGGCTTTGTACCCCGGGCCAGGTAAAGAGAAATTGGGATTCAGGCCTTTTTTGAGCAGGCCAGTGGGCTTATAAATGTTTTTTTTCTTTCACGGATATTGTTTCTGCACCACCTTATTCGCTACATACACCTCCTTATATATTGCAAAATGTCATTCTATATACATTAAGTAACATTACTCCTCTCTCCCGCTGATCAAACAACATGAAAAAATCCTCGTTGAACATGTAGCCTGAAAGAATCTGAAGATATAACGTCAGTAATCTGTTAACCTTATCATAAATACTGCCAATTTTTGTATGTTTAGTTGCTAAGCTAATAAATAAACAAATAATAGAAGGGATAGAAGAAAGATTTGAATATGTAAATATGTCATTTTGTGCTCCAAATCGATGAATCAACTGTTTAAGAAGAAGTTTATATATACATTATGAATTTGCCATGTTGCACCCTTTATGTACACACACGTGATTTTACTTATTTCTGCATCAGGTTTGACAGTTAAAGGTTGTCTACTTTGGGTAATAAAGTGGACTGAAAAAGTTGGATTCTGTATGAGAGGTACTGGAAGGTCCAGTGAGTGCAGTTGATGAGTCTATCTTGGTTTTCGATGAGAGTGAAGAGAATTCATTCACCAACGTTGCTTTGGCATCTTTGTACTTCCAATTTCTTTGTACGTTCCGTTTTGTCTTTTTCTCTGTATCTCATGTGCTTTCAATCCTCTAACCATGCATCGTCAATGTTGAGCAATAGGACCCTTAGTCTCTCTCTTTTTCTAAAATTCAATGTAATCCGTTTTCGTCTAAATCAAACCCATGGTAAAAGCAATATCGAATTTTTGTAGAGGATTAAAGGATCCATTGAACATTATCCAGGAATAAAAAATGAATTTTATAAATAAATATAGAAAAACTATAATTAATTCAACTTTTTTCCATGGAAATTAAAAAAAAAAAAAGTGTTAACCATTAGTGGGCCTAACTTGCACACACGGGGCGTTAATTAGAATAATCAAGGTTTGATATGATATGATATCAGAATGAGTTTACTATCAACGGCGCAATTTGCGACTACTCTTTTCACTCATCTTTTTCGTTTGTCCCCACCCACACTCATCATTATACTTTCACTCTTCTTTATTTTTCTCCTACATTTCTCTCTCAGTTTTCTTAACCATCAAGGTTTGGGTCTACAAACTAACATCTGAATTTGGATTCAAGTTTCCTAAAAAGAATTACTTTAACTTCAAATTTATTTTCACTAATAGGCTGTTCACAAATTTGACGAATCCCTTCCAAGTTGCTATCCTTTTAACTTTAGGTTAAATCGTAAACAGATTCTCCTTTCACTTCTTCCAAAATAGATTTCCACTTTGGCTCATTATAGATTTTTCGATACCAAATGGTGCAAGCAAGGAGAAAAAATAAAAATAAAAACTAGCTTTTGACCGCTTGAATATTAAATTTTATGTTTTAGTTCAGAAACTACTAATCGCTTTGATGTTCGAACAGAATTGATTCAAACATATATATAATGTACAAGTATAATATGCTAAAAGTTTGCATATAATAATGTACAACAATCGTGTTCCTTTTACTATATTGTCATAACTTAAAATTACAACCTAAATAATCACTCCTGTAAAGAATAAATGACTTAACAAGGAAAAAAGCAGTTTAGGTTTCCCAAACAAATATACACTGAATATGAAGAATTAAAGATTTCTCAGACATTCATGGAAGTATTCAAAAAATCAATTACTAACCCAAAGAATTGCTTTTCCTATACACTTTTTCTACAGGCTGTAAGCAAGGTGACCAAATTTATGAAGCAGGTAGCTCGATTTATTCTGGGCTGCTTTTTTTCATTCTGACAAATCTAACCTTCCCCATTTCCTGCAGTGTATGTTCTCTCATTTGAAGAAGTGTGATCATCTTCAACTGCTGTATAATTTAACTAATTTTTCTAACAACTCGTGGTTGTTGCCTGGAATTTCTTTCACCCTTGATCCATTCTTGTATATTTTAAAGGCCGGGATGCAGTTCACACCTTCTGATTTTGCCAAGTACGGGTGGTCTTCAATCTCCACCTGAAAATGTAAATCACTAACAGTCCTTTAGAGAGAGTTCAGGATTCTCTATTTCAATTTTTGAGTGAACAAAACCACAATCAGCAAGGCCTAGAGCATTCAAAATTACCCACCTTAAGAAAATTAACTGATGGGAATCTCTTGCAGGTTTGCTCCAACACCAACAACACTTGTTTGTGGGTTGTCTTGTTGCAGAACAGCACCACAGACATCCCTGTTCAAATTGTCCATTACTTTTGTTATTTGTAATGCCAAATGCAATTGCATAAAAGACGCAGTCTAATGCAACTTACCGGGTGATGTTACGTAGTGTCTAAACCGATCATTGCTTGAGATGAAAAACAAATTTGAGCCAAATTTCAAGTCCTTAATATCTTCCCCACGCAGCATCTTGAGTTGAAGCTGAGTCTCAAACAGAGCTCTGGCCACCTCCTCATCCCCTGGCTTTTCTCTTAATAGCATTTCATAGTCTTGAATCGCAGCTTCCCATCGCTCCAACTGTTATATGACAAGAAAATAATTATTAACTGAAAACAAGTATAATAGTTTATGCTACAAGTTAGTATTGAAGTAGAAATTAAAGCACCTTGGCATTGCAATCTGCTCTCCTCAACCTTGCCTTGCTATAACTAGGCTGAAGAACAAGTGCCACGTTACAATCTTCAATTGCTTTCTCAAATTGACCTAGCTTCGAACGACATGCTGCCCTGTTGCATAGCAGAACTGAGTTGTATGGATCGTGCTCTAGTCCTTCATTGTACACACCGCATGCTTCCGTGAATTTTGATGCCTTGAAGAGTAAGTTACCACTCATTCTGGCTGATGTCACTGCTCTGGCTCTCCTCACCACTGCATTCACCTCAAAGCTACTCGGATCTAGTTTACCTGCTTTCTCAGATGTTGTTACAGCATCCTCAAACCTGTCGGCACAAAAACAACCAAAACAACTTAGCTTCATTCACTCATTACTAGTTAGACTCCCTATATTACCTATCATCGGTGAATACTAATAATAGGGAGAAGTAACGATTTTCTCTGATGTTGTTGTGTCTAATATAGAATTTGGTCAAGTGAGATTGCAATATAAACATAAAGTACCAACTATATACTCACCGTTATCTCATAACTTTTATAAAATGAATTAAAAAATGGGAAACCCGATTGTTGGAACTTCTCACTATTTATTTAGCTTGCTTTTGGATGTTTATAGGTCTTTTTTTAAAAAAAAAAAAAATTGGTGTGTTTTGCTTACATATAATGTAAAATACAAAAACCATGATTGAATAATTGGATAAACGTCATCAAAATAAAGCACTTTCACGAACCTGCCGGCTGCCAAGTAAATTTGCGCAGCTATCATCATGAGGTAAGCAGTACGAGCTGGGCCGAATATTTTCTTACAACTATCAAGGTCAAATTTTGGCATTTTCTCGAAGGTAGCGTATGCCTCTTGATGTCTTTGGAGCTTCAGCAACGCTTCGGTTTGTAAACAATAGACCTGGTATGCATAGTCAGGTTTCAATCAGCATAAGGCATACCACAGCCTTTTATTCATCAATCAATCACTATAGAACCTTTTATATAAAAACAAAGCCAAAAACATTTGATGAAATAGGAAATAAAGTGGTAGAAAACATGGTTGTACAAAAGAAACCTCAATAACAAAATGTTTAACCAAGGAAACTAACCTGTGGAGCTGAATCAGCACCTAAAGATACTGCAGCCTGTGTTTCCTTCAGTATAGCTTTCCATTCTTTGACTTTCCGAGCTTCAGTGCATTTGCTAAGGTGATTTTGGAGAGTCTGAGCTTGTAAACTGAGAACGGAATCAACACATGGACTTGTTTCATTGCAGTTCAGTGCCTTTTCTGCTTCTCCCAGTCTGCAATCAAATTATCAATTCTGTAAGAAAAAGTAATAAACAACAAAACAAACACCGCATAATCTAGAGTCTCAACAATTGAATGAAGCATATTACCAACACCAACACCATCATCATTATTATCGTTGAGTACCTGAAATAAATTGTTGCCAAACGGTTGTGGGCTCTGCTATAAGAAGGCTCCAGTCTGATAGCTTCCTGGCACTCAACAATTGCCTGCAGAAACCTTCCCAAACCGATCAAAGCTGCGCTCTTATTGCAGTGATACGTTGCCTTATTGGAGTCAAGAGCAATGGCTCTGTCATACAGAATCAAAGCCTCTTCAAATCTTCCTAGCTTGTAAGCTTCATTCCCCATGGACTTCATCACCTCAGGGTCCGCTCTGTTGTTCCTTGGACTCCGAAACTGCAGAAGTTCATCGCTGTTCTTCCTCATGATATTCCCCATCACGCCTTTGTTGCCGTTACTACTGTAAGGAGAGGAACCGGACATGGAGTTCAACTCCTTGCTCTTGGTAACACTAGTTCTGGGGCTGTTATTCACAAGCAAATTCCCAGTGATCGGTAACACAAAATCTTTGGCTGGGGATTTGGTCTCGTTGTTCTGATGATGACTACCACCTGTGCTTATCCTTGCAAGTTCCAGAGAATTACCAGAGTTCTTACTTTCCTCATTTGGGTCATGGTTTTGTTGAATTGAGGTTCTTGCAGCGTCTGAGGGTCTCCCATTTGGAATGTTTCGGTATGCAGAAGGTGCACGGTGACTAGAGGTACTCTTTCTGGCAGGATTCTGCTCCCCTTTCAGTGTAGGATTGATTCCATTGGCGGTATCTCGTGGAACCTTGGGTTCATGGTTTAGAGGGGGTTTGAACTCGTTTTTGGCCTGGTCTCTCTGTTGTGCAGCGTTGCAAGGCTTCAAGGGCAGTGAATGAACAGAGGATTTTCTTGTCCTGTTACTGGTTTTGAGGTGGAAAATTCTCCCCACCAAACCGCAACCCAAATCAAAATCCACCTTGTCCTTGGCTTTCCCTTCCATGCTTGAAGATGAGTCTGAAATACAGTAAATAGGAGTTTCACAGAAACAACTGCACGTATGCAAAGAAGCTGAGAGAAATTAGACAAGGTTATGAAAATGAAACAATGAAGTGGAGTTTATGTAAGACGTGTCGTTTGTGGGTGGATATATATAAAGGTCCTAGAAGCCTTCAAGAGTGGCTTCCAAGAAACCTACTTGAGTTCTTTTTCAGGCTTTGGAGACACATTGCCAAGTGTTGTCGATTCAAAACAATAGTAACTCACGCATGAATTTGTATCATTACAATCTTCTCTTCTTCATGCTATCTTCAATTGCTTTAAAAAAATATAAAGCCACAAATTTTAGCTTAGATCTCCTGTTCTTCACAGGATATGATGCTGCCACAAAAAGAGTCAAATTTAATTTTTAACCATAAAAAGTATATACCTCGCGGATTGTGAATTAAACAGGGTCCCGTTAACCAACTTCTTACAATACATAGTAAAGGAATTAAAAATACAATGTTAAATATATTGAAAAATAAAATCACTTTTTCACTCTTTCAATTTTAAATTTTTAACAACTAAAGATAGTTTTCTATTAAATGGTGCAATTCAACACTGAAATTATCGTATCGGTGTACATTTTTAAAAAATTACTATCATTAGTAAAGTGTGCCAAGTTATTAGAAAAAGATCGTTTGAGTTTGGCACAGTTTCACTTAATTAATGTCAGTTTTTTATGTTACATTAAGAACAAAGTTGTACTAAGATGAGACAGATTCAATTATTTAATGTAAACTTCATTTGTTTACATTGAGCACACTGTATTTTATTTGACAAATTTTACAATTCCTTCAAAATCTTACTACATGCTTCTTAACAGAATTAAAAAGAAAAGAAAAAAATGGAAGTCCAATCAGACGTGCGGAGAGGGTAACAGAGCTTAAAAATTTACAGCTCATGGTATTGCATCCGTGGGATTTAATTGTCTATTTTAACACAAAGCAGTAACTTTTAATCACAACGTAAGTATAACTGTGGTATGTCACTAATGCAGAAAATTTATTATTGTAATTTGCAGAGTTAATTTGGTCTTGCATTATCTGTTAGAATCAATTGGTTAAAATGTACCCTCAATCCATCTCAAGGGCCCACCCTAAATTGATTAAATTCAAATTTAAGAGGAAAACTTTTTTTGGATCATAATAATTGAGTCTAATACCGCTATCATTAGGACCAAATAGAAGTAAACATCTTTGACGTTTTATATAAGGATGCATAAAAATAAAAATATGATCAGAGTATAACAAATCGTCTTATCAAGGAGCAGTTCCACCTTGTTTTTTCTTCAAAAACAAATACCTACTATTTCTTGCGTCTGTTGTAATTAATTTGTATACAAACTATTTATTTTTAATATGAATATGAAAAGTAAAATAATTAAAGGTTATGCTTGAGAGGGAAAAATAAATCTTGATATAAAACGAAAACTGCAAAAGAAAAAAAAGATAATAGCGAAACCACTTGACATAAAAGAAGAAGGAATTTTTATAAACGCCGAGAAAACGATTGAACAATATCTAACAAGTTTTATATTTAAGTCCCCACTCTCGCCTTTTTCGATGAGCTATCTATATGTATTTTAGGAGTCAAAAATTCTTTTTACTAATTAAGATATACATAATTTTAATCCCACAAAATTAAAAATTGAAAATTGTAATATGGAGTTGATAAATCAAACGTTTTTAGAAGTATTCTATTAAGTTGTTAACATCTTACAACTAGCAGGAATATTCCTTAAAAATGCTGTGGTTTAAGTAGTTTGTTAGTTCCTCTCGTTGAACTGGAACCATAATCAAAAACAAGAAGATAGTCCCTCTTTTTGTTTTAAATTATTAAATACGATTGATAAGTGTACTTAAACTAATTTCCAACATAAATCTGTGTCAAAACACTTTTATTAAAAACTGAATGAATTAATTAACTTTCTGACTATTTATAAGAAAGACAATCTCTGAGGCGGCTCACTGGAATTGAAAACTTAGATTAGCTTTATTGAAAGGTTTATCTCTTCCCCTGGATCACAAGTTTGGAATCCTAAAATATCCACTGTTTCAATTATGTTTTGTAAAATAATAGTGGTGAAATAAATTACAATGTTGTGGTTTCCTTTTAGTTATGCCGGAACCATGCTGATGTTTAAAAAAATGGTTAATGATTAAGGATTTGTCCTAACGTTGAAATAGAAAGTGCCTTACTTTAATAAACATATTAAAAGAATGTCCCATAAAAAATTATATCTATAATAGCTTCTTAAGGACTAAATGCGTGTTTGGTTCAAAGTTTGTAAAACAATTTATCCATATCAAACTAAAACTCTCATAAACAACTATTACATTTTTCATGTGTGACTTCAATATAAAACTCACACATCAATCTAAATACACGAATACTTTAATGGAAGAATAGTCAGTTGTGTCTCCACATGTGTTTTTCTAATAATTAATTTTATAACTGTTTTTTTAAACACTTAACATGAAATCTCTTTTCTCAACATTTTCCTATTTAATATTAGAATTTAAAAATGATACAGTCTTGACAAAATTAATACTTAAATCATATTAGATTTATTTATTAAATGTTTTAAATAACTTTGTTGGCCATGAGGATAAAAAAATTGTTGTTCTTTCTTAAAAATATATATCGCTGCAAAAAACTTTAATAAAACATTAATTAAATAATGGGTATCACAAACTCTTACATTGAAATAAAAATTGGATAAATATGTTACCTTTTTCATGTATTTTTTAAAACATCTAAACTAGTATATATCATTGTATTTTAAAGAAATGATAACACGATCCAACAGAGAATTCAAATCTCAGAATGATCTTACAGTATAAATCATCTAAAAAAGTAATTTCAAAAGAAATTAACATCAAAAGTACAATATTGAAGGCTTAATTAGTCATCTCTTTTTAATCCTCTATTAAATTGATTAAAATAAAGTAAATTGTAGAAAACTTATGTGTGGTTTACGGTTGGTAGGTATATTTATATACACTGACTTTGAAACAGTCATAGTGTAGATGCTGGTAGCTGTGAAACTTAAATTTGAAGCATGAAAAACTTGGGTGTAAACTATTACGCAATTGTGTGCAATTGACATATCTTTGTTTTCTTTTCTCAGTATAGTCTTACTTAGAACAAGTATGTAATCATGTATTGTATATACTAATCCACGAAATTAAATTAAAAATGGGTTTACATGTAAGTTGGGGGACAAACCTTTTTGACCAGAAATAAAGGCATTGAAAAGCAAATATATGATTCTCCTAATCACGGAAAACAATTAATTTGTTAGCATACTAAAGTGACCCTTTTCAAATTGTTGAGATAAAAATAACTGAACCATCCATTTGAAAATCTGGGTTAGTTGTGGGAACAATATTTAATTCATATAATGGACACGTTGGCGAAACAATCAAATATGATTGCACATTTGTATCTTTCCCCGGAGGGTAAGAATCGATCACAAACTTTGTTATAATAGCTGGTAACAACTTCCCCTATCGAAAAGAAAAAAAAAGGCTTTAGGTTTGGTAACATCGGTGAATATGATGACTATTTTGATTTGTTGCCAAGGCACAACTACAGAGCTCTTTTCCAAATTCAACTTTTACATACATTATTTCTTGTTTAATTTATTGCATAATAAGTTTTCTTTTGTTTTCCTTTCATTGAATTTGGCAAGCAACAAATAATTTTTGTTTGGCCTGAAGACCCCACCAAAATATATGGGAAGAGGGTCCGAAGAAGGTGCGTCCACATAAACCATTTTGGTTACTTTTGCTCCTAACTATTCTATTTTGGTGGTTGGTGAGGATTCTTGTTGCCTATTGTTTTTGTGCGAGATTTAGGCGCGGAGAAGTTCATTCGTTTTCATTAGTTAGAAAGCATTTGGGGCCATCCAATTAGAGACAATTCAGATCTTATCTGAAGCAATTTGTCATACAGTTTACCCACATCCTGTCTCGTTCACTGTTCGTCGGTGCCGGCTTCTAAATGCTTGGCACCACCCCGCGCCAGACGGCACGCCATATAATTCAACATTCTACATGCACTATAGCTAAATTCCAACACTGCATTATTTTTTAGGTTCACCAAATTTCAGACTGTAATCATTGTGACGGGTTAAAACCAAATTATATCCAATGTTGAATTTCTTGATTTTTCAATCGGTATTCACGGAACTCTCTCTTTGGAGCCAGTAATATGAAGATCAGAACGATTATAGATAGTTGTTTTTAAAATTGTCATCATAATGCTACTTGAGTATGTGAGAAATTGAATAGCAGTGAAGATTTGCAATTTTTCATAAAAATTACATGTTAAGTAATTCTATTTTAAATTTCGTGTGTGCTTCTATATTACAGTCAACTACACCAATTGAGATGGATGGTCCTCTCAATTCTCTAAAATTACAATCAAATATATGAAAATTTTCAATTTTACATTCAGCAAATTTATATGAAAAAAGCAATATTTAAAAGTTTGAAAGTATTATTCATTAATACAAGGTGTCGGAATCTGGTACTCATTTATAACGCGGCTTGAATTTAGTTTTTGATTGACACCATTCATGCAAAGCAAAGATGAAAGTCAGAATTGAATGCTAGAAAAACTTACGCTTCACATAATCTTATTTCTCAGTTAGTTCTTCTGCTATTTGGAAAAAGAAAAAAAAAATATAGAAACAGAAGGAGACAAACTGATTCCCTCTGATTCAGTGAAGTGGAAAAATGAACTATACGTATCCAAACAAGGATCACGTGTGCATACAATCCGACCGCTTCAACACAACACGTAGTCAAAGTTCTACGACAATCATACATACATGTTCACCTTCAAGATTTTGTCATTTGTTTGAAGGGAAATGTACGCTTTGTGATTTATAAAAAATAGACAACAGAAGTTCTATATTTTTATTTTAACATGATTTTTTATGTTGGTCAGCATGTGTATATATACATGGAATATTAATTATTAAGTCTGTTATATTTCAAAATAAATTATAGAATTAACGGTTCCTTAGCTAACTTTATCATATGGTGATTGTACGATAAAAAGTCGGTGTAATATGTAAAATTTGACTTGATGAAAAAAAAAAATTAAAAGCTCTATGCATAAATTTTATAGTATGAGTGTTGAAATGTATAAATAGAGAAAAGGAAAAAAAAAAGTGTAATAGGCCCAGATACGACGATGATACAGAAAAACAAAGTGAGAAGTTTTTTTGTGGATAATTTAGGTTTTTTCTTTGTTCTAACCTAACATCGAGGGTAAGCAACAAAACGACACAGGAATATTGCAGTGTCGTCGGTGGGCATGATAATAATTGTGGTGGGTCTGTTCGTGAACAAAAAGAGGTGGGGCAGAGGAGGAAAAGACACGAGTGATTAGAATATTTGAAGCTGAAGGTTTTGTAGCCATTTGTTTACTCTCATACACACAGTCATTCAACCAATCAACTCACTTAATGCATTTCCCACCTCCCTCTAAACCTCTTAATTCTTCTTCCTATCTCTTTCCATAAATCAATTCCAGTGACGTGTCCAACACCAAAGTCCCATTAATCAGAGAGTTAGAAGGTATTATCACAAATTAAAACTCTGAATTGCAATATAATCATAAAAACTCGATATCGATCTCTGAACCATCTTCTCTCTCCTTTCCATTATCATATATAATTACAAATCAAATAATACACGTGTCAATATTCACTTAACTAACTAATTAATCAAGACCTGACTCATCAAGACGTCACTAAGTGTCTCCATTAAAAATCACTGTTGAATTAAAAACTCCTTGTGTTTATGGTAAATAGATATGTTAATGTTTTGACACTTGGGTTTATTCTGTGGACTAGCTACATACATAGCTGATATTATAATCATGTGTGTTTTCATCAAATTCCACATATTTTACACATGAATTCCCTGTTCGCAATATGTTGTTATTCGTAGCAGTATACGTTAAATAATCTTAATTATTATGATACACCTATCGAATGATAAATCTTTGTGAATATAGAATTGCCTAACTTTGGAACTCCACACACAAATTATATTACTGTTCCGCTTTAGTTATTTATGTCATTGGCATGGTATAAACTGATAAGGAACTGATTAAATGAATACAGATAAACTGGTTGTGTTTCTTTATAAATATATAGATGAGAATATTTCAAACAGCGGGAAAATGGATATTTTAGTTATTAAAACTTATAA
>Ga0099823_1002487_pt1 | contig 16666 bp, 6 predicted proteins | sample CowpearedBW_FD_76831 | JGI IMG/M metagenome (GOLD analysis project Ga0099823, IMG submission 76831) | Root nodule microbial communities of legume samples collected from California, USA - Cow pea red BW | ecosystem: Host-associated > Plants > Roots > Nodule | place: USA: California | collected...
ATATATATATATATATATATATATATATATATATATATATAATCATGCAAACAAATATATAACGAGAATAAAATACATTTTTTTAATTATCAGATATGTATTACAAATAAAAAGGATTGCTACATTTTCTTAATAATTTTTTTATTTCTTAAAATTAGAAGTATTTTACATATAAATACATATGGTAATTGTAAAATGAATGTATAATTTCATTATTGACTTTTGTATAAAATATGTAAATTTTTTTTTATGAGATAATTTGAAAGTTTAACACAAATGTAAGATTGGTAAGAAAGTCCAAGTCTTGATAAGGTATATATGGTGACTATAATATTTAAACATGTTAGAACTAAAGATTAAAGTTACTTATTTCAAGTTATAACTATTATTTGAACTCTAACTTGAGTAAAAGTCACAAATATGAACATAAAAAACTGTAGAAAATATTATTTGATCATCTTAAAAGTTGAAAAACTAAATAAATTGTCTACATGCAAAAGTAAAAGGATTTTTGTTTCAAACTTGAGGGTTTGTATACATACCCACACCAAAGTATTTCATAGAATAATCACATATCAACTATTATCAACCAAAGATAATCTTATTCATTATATTAACTTATTAACTAGGAACAACTTATAAATATCCACAATAACAAATCCAACAAAATATCTTAAGTAATCCTCATTATTTTTTCTATTATTTATTTTTATTTGTGGAGGCCCAAAAGTAATGTAAAAATATATTTAACAAAAAGAAAAAGAAATATCATTTCATTATTTATTATTTTTTTTTCTTTTCATTATTCGTTAATCTCATATTGACTTGAACATCATGTAATCTTTACAAGTCAAAACTTTGACTCAAAAGTTTTGACTTTCCAATGATTTATTTCTAGTAAAAACATGATACTCTTACTCAATGAGATTATCCGCATATCCTAAATACATAATCTCTATAAGAGCCTAGAACAAGAAGTTTCTAATATATATTATAATTATGGATCTAAATGCTTTAAACAAACTTGAACACCATATTTAGGTTTAATTGTAAGGACAACCACTGGTGCATGCTTATAACTCTGAGAAATGGTGAAGCTAAATTGAGATATCAACATGGCGAGTATGATCTTGGCTTCCATCATTGCAAATGATTGTCCAACACAGTTTCTAGGGCCTGAACCAAAGGGTATGAAGCGACCAGGTATGAATGATTTTGAAGCAAATCTCTCAGGGTTGAACTCATTTGCATCTTCACCCCATAGTTCTTTACTATGGTGAATGGCCAACACTGGAATCCAAATTGATAAGCCCTTAGGAATGTGAAGGTCTCCTAACTCAATGTCTTTGAAAACCATTCTTGGAAACACAGTTGCAGGAGGATACAACCTCATTGACTCGTTTATCACCATGTGTAGCTGCAATATCAAAAAAACAACTTAGGTTAGTAGGGTAGTTTTATTATTACAATAATATTTGTATATACATAACGTAGTTGTATATTTATGACTAAAATTTTATTGGAAATTCAAGTCTGAGTCTAAGTTCTACATTGGATATAAATAAGAAAGTTGAGTATTATAAGAAAAAAAAAAACTTAAACTCGTTACATGTTAGAAAGGTAGTGTCAATCCCATCAAATCTTATATATAGTTTCATTAAAATTTTATAATTAATTTTTCAATGTACTCACATCATTTTAAGGTTTTGGATTCTCTACTGATTTTTTCTGTGTTATTTCTTTACTGTGTTTTCATAATACACTGATTACTATTAATATCAACATTTTAAAATATATTAAAAAGATATTTAAAATATCAGTACAGTGTATTTTTAATGTCAAACAGAGGACAATACCAAACAAATCAGTAGAGAATCTGGACTCCTTTTTAACGAGATTGATATTTCTTAATATCAGTATCCCATTTTGCTAGGGATTATATGTCTCACTACCTTGAAAATAGGTTTGTGTTGTATAAAGTGTATTTTAGAAGACTATTCATACACATAACCAATAGAACTAAAGATGATGAAAAAGATTAAAATAATAATTTCATTACTTCTGAAAATAATTTGAGAAAACATGCAAATTTGAGACAACTTTAATATTACAAACTAAATTAAGTAATTTCATTAATTATAACGAATTACTTAAATGGATTTTATAAATATGGGAGAGAATATCATGAATTGATATCGTAATTAATATATTTATATATATATATCATTAAATAAAAATTGTTTAAAAACAACACCATTAAATAAAATTAAAATAGTTAGATTTATTTTGTTTTTGTCTACCATAGATCATACTGGTTTTACTTATATTCAAGTTCTAAAAAGGACAAGTTATTTGAAAACGTCAGTTACTCTTTTTTTACTTAAAAGTGGATTCCTTATCAATGTGTAAAAAAGTTCAAACATGGGTTGTTAATATTGAATTAATAGAGAAGACGTTTAATGAACACGTAAATCATAAAATCGATCACATCTCATCACCGTCATCATAAAAGGTATAATATGTTAATAACTTGAGTTATTTTAAAGCACAAAATTTAGAAATAGGTGTTACTGGTACTATTTCAATTGAATTTAAATTTTTCCTCAGTTAAATATTTAATAAAATCCTCTAGTACAATGGTTATCAAAATAAACCTTCAATTTTAATTAGAAATCAGAATAAATTTTAAATTTTAATTAGAAAAATAGCAACAAGAAAATATAATATTGTCCCTAAACTTTATGTTATTTTAGGAACACAAATTTTCTAGTAAATGGCTACTTGGGCTGGGCTTACAATGTAACTGGCATCGGAAAGAGCCATTCCTTCCCGCAGCTTACATTTTCATAAATTCTTGTATTCAGAATTATGCAATCCAAAAATATAATTTTTGTTTTGTAAAATGTATAATATAAATTGCATTTTTTAGTTTTGTATCCCCAAATGTGCAGTTTAGAATATAATTTTTTATTTTAAAATGTATAGTCCATAATACAAAAAATGTATTTTGAATTGTATAATTTAGAAAACATTTATATTTTAAATATATTTATGCAATTTGAAATGAATGTTTTTATTTTGTAGGGTTAAATATGTTATGCAATATGAAATATACAATTCAAAATACAAAAAATTATATTCCCAAAGTATACACTGATTATTTTATCTTTAATATATACTCCTGTTTACTAGAATGGTCATATTTAATCATTATTTGAAAAAAAATGTAAAAATATTTTAAAATAATGAAAATAACGGAACAAATTCATTCAATATATCATGCTTTTCAATCCTCTGAGTCTGAAAAGTTTTAAACTGTGTACATTATACTCCTATCATGCATTATCATATAATTAGAAAAGGTTAATTATTATACCAATATTTTAAAAACCATATCTAAAATACTTTTCATTAGTAGATAAAACTATGATATATATGAGAATCAAACTCTTTAAATAAAGTAAAGTTAAAAATGAAAGACATAATGATATAATTGGAGAAAAACAGAGTATAATTTGAAACTAACCAGAGTGAGCTTGGAGAGTTTATCAAGTGAAGGAGTTTCCCCTTTGAGAATCTCTTTGACCTGAGCTCTGACCTTGTTTTGCCAATGTGGATTGGTTGCAAGCAACATAACTGTCCAAGTGAGTAAGAGTGCAGTGGTTTCATGGCCAGCAAAGAAAAATGTTTTGCATTCATCCATAACTAGTTGAAGATTTAAGTTTCCACTCTCTTTCTTCATCTCATCCAAGAGTATGCACAACAAATCATTACCATATGAATTGTTTCTCCCTTTCTCCACACACTCTTCCCTACCCTTTATGATCTCCATCAACAGCTTCTCCACCTCCTTCTTCAAACTCTTTATCTCTCTATTGTACTTGCTGGGGAAAAACCTATACAACATGTCAATTTCATCATTAATGGTGTAAGTTCACATTTAACAACGAGGGGACATGTGTGTCAATTCACTATTTCAAAAGGGGAGGAAAAAAAAGTAAATAAAAAGATCAAATTGAGATATCATAAAGAGGACAAGATTTAGCAACATAAATATTAAAGAAAAAAATTGAATCAAAGTAACTTTTGAGACCAAAATATTTTTACTACTATTATGAATCATAATTTTAGCAAACAATAACACAAAAATTGACCTAGAGGTAAAAATAAAAGTGTTTTAAATAAGATTATGCTAGGCATTATTGTCATTATTTGAAGATTTTATTTAAAAATATAAAAAAAAGAAATAAAAATAGGGAAGATCACACCAAATTAATGACAAAACTGCATTACACAGGTAGCCAAAAAGAAAACAACTATCTATAATTTTTTTTCATGAAAATCATTTCATACTTTGAACTCCATAAACTAGGTAAAAGATAAGATTTTCAGCATATTAAAAGATTTATCATTAGTCAAGTTTGTAATTATAATTATTACTATAATGGAAAGACAATATACCAAGATAAATGCACCCGGTAAAAAAAGTGGACATATATCAAAAATTATTTGTGATTTAGTAAAATACTTACTAATTAAATAAAGTCAGGAATTGTATGGACTATTTATAAAGTTAAATTATATTATATAAATGAGAGTAAACTTTATCTTATAGATTTTTTTTAAAATTAAGATAGATTTAAAGTTTATTTTCTAATATGGTAACAAAACTTATTTTAGTGAGTATTGTTAACTTATCCTGTCATTCATTATTGACTTATTATTAGACCATTTATAAATATTTAGTCTCAATTTGGATCAACATGAATGAATTAGTGTTTTAAAGACTCTTTAATGTCTAAATATAAAATACAATTACAATATACAAAAGTGAATCCAAACTTCATATCACAAATGAATCTTTAATGGCTGAATTACGTTTAAAATTTACCCCATAATAAAAGCTTCACAATTTTTTGCAATCATATTTTCACTAGTCAACTATCTTTCTTTTTATTATATATAAATATGTGATATTCTTTAGCTTATTCCTCTAAATGGTAATTGGCATATTATATATACCTGCTTCCAGGAAGGAATAGATGGCGAGTTGCTTGAGCACAACGACTCTGGAGCTGTGTGAGGAGAAAGAAAATTTGCTTTCCCTTTTTATAGCTTGTGCCAAACTCTGTTCTTGAGATAATATCTGCAGTGAGTTCAGTTAAGCACTCTCCAATGTCCACCTCACTTTCCCCACTTTCTAATGAATTTTGCAGTGATTGAAGCATATCCTTTGTGCATTCCACCATGTGCGCAGCATAGCCCTGTACATTAAATGTTATCATCATTTAACTCCAATCATTTGTTGATATCATTGTTAAGAGACTCAAGAAATTATCAATATTCACAACAATCCACTTGGTCTCAAAATCACTCGCTGAAACTAGTTGCTGATATTTTAGAATTGATATTTCCAAAACAATTTCAACTAATAATCATAAAATATATTTTGAAGAAACATGTCAAAAAATGTATTCATGTGTGACTGGTTAATTACCTTAAGTCTCTCTCCCATGAATGCAGGGGCAACCATGTGACGTTGGTGGTGCCAATCTTTACCATTGACCATCAACAACCCTTTCCCAATGAAATGTTTGTTACCTTGTTGTTGTTGCCATGATTTTCCAGATATGGAGTTGTACTTTGACAGAAATTCCTTTATCAGTGCAGTGTCTGTTAGACACAACCTTGGTTCTGTTCCATTCCAATACAAGAATCTCTTTCCTACATCATTATGATAAAGCCAATATGAAAATGAAGAAAACTAAGAGTAACACACATTTATGCACATGCATGTATATATGTATAAGGACATATTTGATCAAACATATTTAATCTTCATCATAAAAATACACATCAATGGTGAGCCTGACTTTGCTTAAGTTTCATTTTAAATTAATCATTTTCATTTCTCGTGGAATATGTTGCTTATAAATCCCATTAATGTGATCATATGAACATGGACAAATAGAGAACACATGGTATGTATATGCATATATACCTATAAGGCCACACCCAAAGAAATACAACTTTTATCTACGAAACAAATGAAAGACCGACTACCATGCACTCAAGGCCGACTACCAAGAACGGAAGACGGATCACCAAGTGTGATTACTGACGTCTAACACTACAAGCCTTTGGCATTATCCATGCTAAAGACCAGGGGACTGGTTTACTTTATAAGACTATGTCACCCTGGGACTCGATAAGCAATGCCCTTAGTCGAGTACATGACTGTCCTGTAGGTCGATATGTATCTAGCCAGTAGGCCGACATGTATCTAGCCCTCTCTTATTCGGCTAAGGTGACACAATATTAGGTAATTGGACCCACATGTAATTGGGTCTATTAGGTAAATACGCCTATCATATAATTGGGCCCACAGGTAATTGGAGCCTTTCAACTGATTGGACCTCATAGGTAATCAGGCCTCTTGACTTAGGGCCGCCCACATAAGGATCTACAAAATATAATAATATAAAGAACACGTCACAATGGCGTAAATAATTACGTTTTCATTAATCATTGCATTAATTACTTGCTGACGCATTTGGATAACTTAAACTTCAGAGTGTCTTTTACAAGCACAACACCACCCGGTGTTAGAAGGACAAGTACTTAGAAGTTGAAGTTTAGTAGTTCTTTTGGAGACTCCACAAAGTATATTCGGTCTCGTAAGAAGAACATACAATTTATTATACATAACTTATACGATGAGATACAAGAATGATTAACTTATGAAGGTTTTGATATTGTGAAATTTTCTTTTCCTTTCTATCTTTCTACCCTTTTCTCTTAAATGGCCACAAAATTGAACATTTATATTTTATTTTGTTGGAGATTCTATATCAACTAGGAATAACCAAATTATAATATGTAAATGGGAAGGGTGTAATCTTTACCTTATAAAAGTCCGTTTTGTAGGTTTGAATTAGGTTTAAACTTGTTTATTAACAATGTGTTAGAGGTTATCCTAAGTCAAGCTTTGGAGGCTATTCTGTCACCTTTATTAGAATATTGTTAGATCACTCATAAATGTCTAATCTAAGGTTCAAAACATTTATTCATCAGTGAGTTGATGTATTGAAAATCTCATATTAGCTAAAAATAATGCCAAACTATAATATATTTAAGTAGAGTGTAATGTTTATCTTACAAACTGGTTTTGTAAGATTCAAGTAGATATAAACTGAATAAGTAAGACAAGTCTACAAATTTTTTGTCATTGAGACATAAATGATAAATTAATCATGATGTTTCTTTTTTATGTTATACCTCCTCCTTTATCTTTTCTCTTTAAACTCCTTTTCTTAATCTCTTCTAATACTAGTCGAACTAAATAATAAAACTTCAAATAGAAAATCAAGTGACATGATTCAGGATTTTAGGCCATAAAGACCTTCTCTCTCCATAGTTTTTGTTTCTCTCTTTCTCTCATTGAGTAGGTGTACATTCAATTAAACAAATAATGAAATATTTAGGCCACAAATATTAAAAAACTCAATTTTAATAATTTTCTTGATATAAATTATTATAAAAAGTATTATTTAGACAAGACCCATAAGTTTAGCGCTTCTAAGATAAAGAAATATTTTTTTTGTTGCTAATTTACACACTAATTCATTTATATGTAAAATCTTGGTCGCTAATGTTAGTGACTAAATTAAAGGCTAACTCATAAACCAATTATAATTTTTTTATTCATAATAGTGACTATTTTAGATACCAATAATTTTTAGTTTATAAATTAGTTAGAGTCTATAGTGACTAGTTATGTTTTGTCTCTAAAATTGGTTGTTATTTAATGATTGTAGTGAATGTTTATTGAAAAGTAATAAGATTCATAAAAAAGAAAAACATTATTTTAGTGAAACTTTTATTAATAATATACTCTATCAACACAAAATTAAATTCATTTCCATATATATATATATATATATATATATATATATATATATATAAGCTTATTCAAATCATTTTTAGAATATGAAAATAAATTTGGTTTTCTAATTGGTCCAAATAAATTTAAAAATTTTAGGAAGATAAATTGAAAAAGTAATACCTTTGTGTTTCTTGCATTATTATTGTTGAGAACTCAACAATTGGCGTAGAAGGATATATGGCCACCAGTTTGACAAGAAGGATAAACTAGAAGAACGAGCTAAGAGATGATCTTCATTGGATATGTAGAACATGTAAAGGGGTAAGCTTTAGAGGTTGGGGCTTGTAGAGGCTATATGTTTTGTTAGCAAGAATGTCACATCTGGTGAGACTCAAATGGTTTTGATGTTAGACATATAAAGACAAGTAAGGACAAAGTCCACATTGAGGTGGAGCCTTCTGGAAATGGATAAGATTGTCTACAAGTTTTAGATGTAAACCACCTTGTACCTCTTACCTTTGAAGTTAGAGATGTGTAGAAGTTTACTCTAACTCTCAGCTTATGCATTATTAGGAGAGGAGGATGATCAAACCTGGACAAAGGTTTAGATATAATGACCTTATTGGCTATCCTTTTCCAACACCTAAAGTGATAGAAACTTTAGAACCTAACAACTTTTAAGATGTTGTGGAAGTCGTATAAAGTAAGTAGTGGTAGGTTGCCAATTAGGAAGAGCTCAAATCTTTGAAGAAGAACCACACATTGATGCTTATTAATCTACCAAGAACCATAAAGTGGTAGGATGCAGGTGGATATTCAAGAAGAAGGAGAGAATACCAAGTATAAAAGAGTAGAGGTTCAAGGCAAGACTATTGGAAAAAAGGTTTTACACAAGTGGAATAGGTTGACAATAATGAGATCTTCTTACATGTCATAAACTGTTATTCAACGAGAATTTTAATGCCAGTTGTTAACTAATATAATATAGTGTTCGAAAAATTAGATGGAAAGGCAACATTTATACATGGAAACCTAGAGGAGACCATTTACATGCAACAACCTAAAAACATTATATGGTTTGAAATCAAATTTGAGACAATGATATAAGAGATTTGATGATTTCATGAGGTACATGGGCTTTTGGAGGATAATTTATGACAATTATGTCTACATCCTTAAAAGAGAAGAAAGGTTTGTGTTGTTCTTGCATTATATGTAGATATCGTCCTTATAGCCACCCAATATAAAAATGAACTAAAGAAGCTCAAAGAAAAAAATAATCTTAGAGTCTGAAATTAAGGATCTTAGTCTCTTGAGGCAAATACCAAGATGAACATATATATAGCGTTCAGAAAGTTAGGATGTTGCATTTATCGTAGTACGGTTACTTGTAGAAGGTGGTTAAGATGTTTAGTATGAATAAAACTAAACCTATGACAACACCTTTAGAACATCACCCAAAGTTCTTAATTACCCAAGCTCCTAGTTTAGAGGAAGGTAGGGTGCATCATGAATGGTATGATTTGTAGCAGACCAAATTTGGTGCATGTTGTTAATGTGGTTAGTAGATTCATGGCAGATCTTGGACATGATCATTAAAGAGGATTTGAAGTGAGTGTTGAGATATCTGAACGAAAAATATATATTGTTTAGTCTAACTTATAAACGATCTAACCATATTAGAGATGCTATAGAGGGGTTTGTAGATGCTAAGTATACAAGTTATGTTGATACAAGAAAGTTTATTTCTAGGTACATTATTACATTGTTTGGATCTACTTTTAGTTGGAAGGTCAACATGTAATTTATTGTAGCCTTATTTACCATACAAGGTGTGCATATCATGCTCACAAAGGAGGTGAATAAGGCATTACGGTTAATGGGTTTATGGGAGAGCAATATTTTTTGACTATTCATTATGATAGTTAACATGTTCTTCATATTGTTGATCATCATATTTGTCATGATAATACCAAAGAATAGAAGTAAGATTGCACTTTATGAGAGATGTGGTTGAGTTTGGAGAGGTTAAAATCAAGAAGATTGCCTCAAAGGAGATTCATGCAAATATGTTTACAAAGTCCTTACCAAGATTGAGGTTCAAGCTATGCTTGTAGTGAATTATCTTTTTATTTGAGGAAAAAGGAAGATGGTGATGGGTGTATATAAAGGTTGTTGTGTGTATAGGTTGTACACTATATCTTTTGAAACTATTTGTGTATAGACTTTTCCAATGTTAAAAAAAGGGTTTTCTTTCAATTATATTCTTGTGTTTTCTTTATTGTTATTATTAGGAGTGGAAAATTGGATCGTGGCTTGTGAGCCAACTTGTTGGACTACCAAAACAGGACAGACCAAGTTGGAATTTTCAATCCACCAGCCCACTCCATTCTACTGGCCCATTTTATTTTTTATTTTTCAAATTAAAAATTAAGATAAAAAATAATTTAAAAGATTAAACTTTCTGTATTACATTTTTGTAAAGATATAAATATGCAACACTATTGTAATTTAAATCATTAACACTTATAAATTAAGTTTCAATTATTAGTTATAATAAAGTAATTTAACATGTAAATGTAATAATTACTTTAATTTATTCAATTAAAAATATTAATTAATCAATTAAAATCTTACAAAATATTTATATGATTAAATATTCTTTTAATATTTATTTATAATTATACAAAATTTAGAAGTAAAAAATAAAAAAAATTAAAAATTAAAAAAATAAGAAAAATAATAAAAAAGTGGTTGGCCAACAACCAGCCTGTCGATCTGTCCTACGGCAGGACGAGTTGCAATTTATGACCCATCTTTGGTGGCGAGTCAAGCCCATTTTTTACGGGCCAAGAACGGATTGGACCAAAATGGTCAGTTGACTTGCTTTGTTATTCCTAATTACTTTTGTAAATCAAAAGCATTTGTTATATATCTTGATTTAAATTATTACACACTTACAATCAATTTTGAAAACAAAAAGATGGTTTTTAAAAACCAATATCAAATCAATTTACAATTTTTTTCAGAAAATATAAATTTGGATCCCAATCTAATTTTGGATTTGGATCTTTGAAAATCCAAGCTAAATTCTTCTAGAAAATGGTAATTTTAGTTTAGCCTCACTCCAACTATTTTGATCTATATAATAAGATGGATTAGTTTAATAATAAGTGAGATCCCACTCTCTACAGAACAACTTGTGAGTGTGTATACAACAGTTGAAATTTCATTTCCATTCCAATACAAAAATTGCATGCATGAGAGTGTTCATAATAAAATTTCACATTCATTCTAAGACAAATTGTGTGCATGTGTTGGTGAGCTTGTAGAAAGATACATACCATATTGGTTGGACCACACAACAAAATGCGGCATAATACGAGCAACAATATCATGGCTGATAGTTTTCATGTCTTGAGAAACTGCTGTTGAAACAAGGGATGCCACTTCTCTGATGTTGCCAATGAGAAAACTGGGTTTAGGACCATTCACACCTTGTTTCTCCATCGTCTTCCTTATGCGCATTGGAGTGAGCCAGTAACATGAAATGGTGTCATACCCAACCTTCAACACCAGAGTCACAAAGATAACCAAAATGCTTGTCACAATCACCATTGCCATTCATGAAAAACACCCACAAAAAATGATGCGGAAGAGCTTTGAATGAATGAATGAGACTCAATTTTCTGTCCTGAGTTATACTAATATATAACTAATATAATTTGTGAATGAGAGCCTTTTATTATGTATAGTATAATATAATTCAGTTTTTTTTTTTCATTTGATAATAAATTAATGTGGGGTTGGTGGGGACTTCAATCTGAATATAAATAAATATAAATGTAATTGCATTTATGAATTAAATTAGCTTTGCACCATATTTTTAAGCTGCATTTACTGCTCTAGATAAAAACTTCATGCATAATAAATTTTAATGTTCTGCTTTATCAGTTCATAAGTTTTAATATTAAATAGTTGGGTTTAATTTTTATTAATGGTAAGTTATACACTATTTAATGATTAAAATTTGAATATAGTTTTTAATATATTATTCTCAAATTAGTAATTTTTCCATTGCAGTTTATAATTCAATTACTATACAAGAAATGTTCTCAATGTAATTACTTTTTTAATTAACTAAACTTAATATGTATTTGTAAAAAATAATTATAAAATAAATCGATAATTATTTTATAATAATATCTGGATTTTATCTTCTCATTTCTATTATGATTAAAAGATAAGTATAAAATTATGGATATAAAATAATTGTTACCAAAAGTGGTATTATGATCATTAAAAAAAAACGAACCTAACAAATAGAAGAGATTTAGAATTCACTCATCAGTGACAGCACAAGATGTGTAAAAATACGTTTCAATTAAATGAATCGTTTTGAAAATTTTCACATTTTATTAATAGAATAAATAATATATATTAAAGATGTGTCATGAAATGCAATAAATAATTTATAGACAATATCCGATTTAAAAAATACATAATATTAAATTCATAGACAATTTAATCATATTGTGTTATTTTGTTAATAATATAATGATGATGATAATATTTTGTCAAGTTGAGAAGTAAAATAGATATTTTAGAGCTGGTAAAATAAGCATTTTGGGTTTAGAATGCTGTTAAATTGGGATAGAAAATTTTCATAACTAATATATTAGAATTTGAAATTTATTAAAAAGAAATAAAATTTCATGTTATTTTTTTTTCATAATATATATTGAAAAAATAAATTAGTAATATTGTGGGTAATTAATGATCAGGTAAGTCCCAAACCTTCTCTATTTTATAGTAATGTTTTATTAATTGATAAATCACAACTTTGTTGAACATAAGTCAATTATGTCACAATGGTTGTGATGTAATCTTTCATAAAGATAAAGGCATCATAAATAAAAATGATAGACACCTATTCACCACAAAGAGACAAGGTAACTCGTGTAAGATTGATATGGATGAATTGACAACTCAAAAGGTATCTTGCTTGATGACCATGAAAGAAGATCATTGGCTATGGCACAAGAAGTTCCTTTACACTACAAGAATGTTGGAGATTAACTTCCAATAAATGGTGTCGGACAAAAGTGTGACATTATTAAAGACGGTCAAATCGACAATAGGATGACCCAAAATGTAGTGTCAGCTACACCGGCACTAATGGTTGTAAAAGGAATAAGAAAAAAGAATAAACTTACATTAGTCATTGGGACGCTACAAAAGTAATATTTTATCTAAGGTAACATTGTCTTAGCCGACGCTAAAATGATATCAATTTTATTTGAAATTTATATTTCCCTCTTTTAAGTTTCCAATTTTACCAATCATGAAAATAATTTGAAAATTTCCCTTCCCGCACTTCTCCCAAACTCATTTGAGATCCCCTTCCCTCTCTTCTTCCAAAATTCATTTCATATTTAATCTTCCTTCTCTCTTCTCGAACTTATTTCAGAATCTCTTCCCTCTATTCTCCCACGCAAGCATATTTCTCCATCCTGAACCTCCACTTTGCTCTACCCTCCACCACGTCTAAACCAAGTGTTGCAACACAGCCTCTCTATTACTCACGTAGGGCGAGCTTAGCAATGACGATGACTAAAAGCGTTACCTAAAGAAGAAGGTTGGACATTAATTATTGCGCATGTAGGGACCTCACATAACACACATCATCTTGCCTTCCATCTCCAATCTCTAGATTCAGGAGAGATTCTACGAACCTTCTCAAAATTGTGCTTCCCCTACACCAAATTGGAGTTGTCTTGATGGTTTCAATGACGAGATCTCGTGTGTAAGACCCGAGAAAAAGTAAAATAAAGAGAAACATATGAAAAAACAATTGATTGTTTGATTAACATTATTGAGTTATTTAAATTAATTATTTTATTGAAGTATGGCATATCGAATAATTATTTATTTTATTTAAGTTATTGTTTATTTATTTATTTATTTTGTTAATATTACATTTAATGCAAAAATGGGTGTTTAAAAACTAGTGGTGTGAATTAAGTAATGTGAAAGTGTGTGGCCTGGTGCTTAGTGGTGGTTAGTGCAACCTAGTATTTGTGCAAAGACGTTGGTTCGGACCTGGTTGGCTGAGTTTCAGTGGTGTTGGTTTTAAAGCGGGAGGAACGTTTAGTGAAGTGGTTGTTATACAAGGTAGGGGAAGCCAACCTTGCTTTCTTCTCTTGTTTTTCTTGTTGTTTGTTTGATGGATGAACCGGAAAAATCATGCATGTGTAAGGGAAGCTAAAACTCCTTCTTCTTTTTTTTAGATAGAGTGTATTTATTTTCGTTCTGGAATGTGTTGAGTATGTTTGATTGATGATTGAATGGGGGTGAATTTCATGTTTGAGTATCTATAGGTTAGAGAATTTTAGGTAGTTTAAAATGCAATTGGAATGAGAGATATTGATTGTTGCAATTCTTCAGTTTGGTATAAAACACTTTGAAATGAGTTTGAGAAGATAAAAATGTAAGATACTAAATTGTGCAATGGAACAAGTCAAAATCTCATAACAAAGAAGCATATGGTGTGGCACTACCCATTTTCCTACACTGCACACTTTTTGTAAAATGAAGGTTCCTACTTCGGTAACCGTTGGATCAAGCTGAAATTTTAACAGCTGATCCTTAACACATAGTTCTTGACTTTGACCGGTCAGATCTTGAATCAAGCGCTAGTGTGAGAGCAATTTTTATCACAAGGTCCTTGTAGTTTGGTTGTTGACAGCATTGACCTTTGTTGCTTGTTTGGTGCATAACTTTCTCTATAGTTATTCAATTAAGTTGGTTATTGTTGAATTTGATTCTTGATTCAATCATCTTTAATTTGAATATAAATACAAAATTTTTGGAGTTTTACACAAGCTACAGTTTTATTTCTAAAATCCCGAATCGTGTGGATAATGTGTTGTTAAGTTGGATTGGATAAAAATGATAAGAATTAGTTATTTTCCAAGACAGAGAGATGTAAGTGAGGATGTTGAGGCATGAAGGTGTGCAAAGTTATGATTCACGGTGGGAGAATGACGTGAATAAATGGGTTATGTGATTGGTGGTTTTTCTTGGTTTTCATGGATTGCATGATATGGGGTTTAAGTGGTGGTTTGAGGATAATTACTTGAGTATGATGTTATGCCTGTGTTAGAATGAATGTCATTACTTGGGTTCGTTGTCTGAATGATTTATTTGATAATTTGATGAGTTTATGTTATGGAACTTTATTTCTCATGCATGATGTGGTAGTGAGTACTATGTTGGCAATATGTAATTCTCATGTGTTGAATGTTGTGTGAGGTTTTCTGTACCTAGGAACCCAGTGGTGATTCTTTTGCCTGTGTGAAGCAGTGGATAGGGGTCCTTTTTGCCTGTGTGAAGCAGTGGTAGAGGATTGGTTTGAGTATTGTACCCTCTCGCCTGTGTGAAGTAGTGGGGAGGGGAAAAATGTTTCACCTTATTTCGGCTCGTTGCGAGTATAGTGCCCGATGTGTGATGCATCGATCTTTTTACTCATAATTCCTTGAGGAATAATGGAGACAGTCTGGTTGCGATAGGGAACCATTTGTGTGTTTATTGTATGTGCGATGATAGCCTAACGTATGTGTTATATGAGAGCAGATGATATTGCAGATAATTTTGGCATGGAGTAGATTGACGAGAGGCTGTGGTGGACTCGGAAGTTTTTATAATTTCTTTAGTTATTTTAAATCAGATACTAAGAGCTATGTAATTTTCTTTTGTTCGCAATTATTATTGGAAGTTTTTTTGACAAAGTGACGTTTTGAACTATGTAATTTAAATCAAATATAAGTTTTTGATTAGTACGTTTTCAATGAAAGTCCTTTTCCATCAAATGCGTTCATTTTCTAACTATCCGTGACATCCCAAAATTGGGATTTTACATCGTGCAAGGTTTCCTATATCTCGCTTTCCTGCCATTGTTCTCTTTTCGACAAGGCCGCCGAAAGTATGACAAACATATGGATCATTCTTTAGTTTGTATTTATAAGATGTTTATGGCGGAGACTGTTCATATATTTTGCTTATGACAGAGGTGCTTGAGAATTAGATGTGGTTTCTATTATTTTTTTATATATTGTGTGGCTTAAGCCAATGTTATGCTGGTGTGGTACTTCAAATATTTTATTATATTCCTATGATACATGGGCTTGGCCGACAAACCAGAAATTGATTATTATATTTTTATGCCTTTGCATCAGTTAATTCGACGATAATAAAGTCGCAAATATTCATCCCCATTTGGCCGACGCAAAGAGGTTTTGCATCCACTCTTTTGGCGTTGTCCATGTTGTCGTAAGACCGTTTTGGACTTAGCCTTATGGCATCCTATTTTGGCTAATGCCATATGCCAACATTCTTGTAGTATTAAAAGAAAAAATGATATTTCTACTAAAAAGCCTTTTTAGTTTATTCATATAATGATCTATTCCAATAAGAACTGGGTCTCTAAGTGGCCAAAGGTATGGTTTGGTCATTGTTGACGACTACACCAAATCATGGGTGAAATTCCTAAGACACAAGGATGAGTCTTTTAGGGTGTGTTTGGATGAGGCAATTCAAGAGGGTGATTCATTTATTTGAAGAATTTAAAATTCTTTATAATGAAATGCCTTGTTTGGATAGAGAAATTAAAAAGCATTTAAAATGCATGCATTTTTTTGAAGTATTTCAATTAGCTAAATTAGAAGAAATTCAAATACCCTAAAAAAAGTTGGAATTTGAAATTCTTCTCACTCAACCTCA
>Ga0099823_1002489_pt1 | contig 16657 bp, 11 predicted proteins | sample CowpearedBW_FD_76831 | JGI IMG/M metagenome (GOLD analysis project Ga0099823, IMG submission 76831) | Root nodule microbial communities of legume samples collected from California, USA - Cow pea red BW | ecosystem: Host-associated > Plants > Roots > Nodule | place: USA: California | collected...
CCAAGGGTGGGAAGCAAGTATGGAAGAGCTCAAGAAGGTCAATCAAGAAGCTGCTGAATGGTTACATGCAATTCCACGTAATTCTTGGTGTAAACATGCATTTAGTGAATATTCTAGGTGTGATGTCCTCATGAACAACTTATCAGAGTCATTTAATAGCACTATATTGTTAGCTAGGGATAAACCAATTATAACAATGATGGAGTGAATTAGGACTTACTTGATTAGTAGGTTTGCACATTTGCGAGAAAAATTAAGTGCATATACGGGTGTTGTAATGCCTAAACCAAACAAAAGGCTAGATAAGGAAATAGAGAAAAGTGGAAATTGGTTTGTTGTTTGGACTGGAGATGGTAAGTTTGAAGTTACACAAGGATTCATAATGGATAAATTCATAGTTGACCTCACAAACCACATTTGCACCTATTACTTTTGGGACTTAGTTGGCATACCATGTAGACATGTCGTGGCTGCAATCAATTATAGAGTAGAACAACCCTTTGATTATGTGCACGTATATTACAAAAGGGAGGCTTATGAAGCTTGTTATGGGTCACAAATTTCACCCATTAATGGCCAACAACTCTGGCCTAAAAGTAATGCACCAGAAATCCTACCCCCAATATTTAAGACTCCTCCTGGAAGGCCACAAAAATTAAGAAGGAGAGAACCTGATGAGGATGTCAGTCACTCTAGGTTGGGGAAGAAGCATCTTAGAATGAAGTGCAATAATTGTGAACAATTTGATCACAACATCAGAAGCTGCAAGCAGGGAAAAACCAACAAGGTAAATCTATTTATCATAATGAAATCATATCTGATATAATTAAGAAGTTGGAACTAATGAGTGTATGTTCTTTACAGGGAAAACAGAAAAAGAAGTCTGCAACAACTGCCACTGCCAATGCATCCGGGAGGAAGACCAACTTAAGATCTGCTACCACCACAAGAAGGACATCTAATAAGAAGGGAGGAAGGTCATCCAAGCCCCCAAGCGGAGCACCTACTTTAGGTTCACAAGCAAGTTCAAGCAACCCACCAAGTGGACAACCCATGTGAAAAATATTGAGAGTTGTGTTATGTAGTGGTGGTCATATGGATATTTTGATTTAAATGTATTTTTTGTTAGATGTGATGCAGAGTTCCAGTTGTTGTTGTTTTAGCTTTAGCAGACCACTTGGACCACTTGGATCACTGTTTTCAATATTATATGTCATTCTACTTATTTCATGCACTGTTAAGATGTATTTTTTGCTTCGTGATGCTTCATTACACTTGGGATGGAATACAACTTTATCATTCATGGGCAGGTTATAAATTGATGCTCCATTTTGTTTAACTACTGTAATTAGAATATCTAATTTGTGGCTATGATTCAAAGTATTACTACAAAATTTTGTTTAACCACTGTTATTAGAATATGTAACTTGTGCGTAAATGAATATCACAAATCAAGTGGGAGCAACCTCATATAAAACAACACCAAGCTATTTCTCTGTAAGACAGAACCATTTGATTTTCATGGTAACTGATTCAAAATATTAGTAATTACTTTTGTTCAAAATATGATACCAACCATTCATTTGATTATTGCTTTCGATATCAATCCAAATCAAGCAAATTCATTACTACCAATTCACAATGCCATCAATTATACTTACTTAAACTTCAACTTAAAAAGGGGGCAAGGAAGAAACTTAAACTTGCTTTAAGAAACTTAAATTCAACATTCCATTCTAGAATCTGCAGTTCATAGCATTGAAATGAAAAATTGCTAACAACCTTATTCCTTACAATTCGTCTTTAACAGAAACAGAACACAAAGTATGACAGTAAAACCCCAAGACAAAATGAAAAAAGAAACAGCTTTATTTCTCCCATTTTTCTCTCCGCCGATAACTTCTTCTTTAGTTTGGCATTCTTCTGCACCAACTGAAGTATCATTGTCTCACTGCCACTTAAATTTTCATTCTCTCCTTCTTCCATTTCAGGCTTTCGTTCCACTTCACCTTCCACTGCATCAACCCATCGGAAGTAGTTACAATGTGATTCAGTCTACAATACAAAGTAAGAAATTTTACAAAATTGAGACATCCCCACAAACAAATTAACGAATCCAAACACCATAACAAAATATACATACAGCCCAATTTCGACACCTGAAGAAAAATCTGTCATTATTCTTTATAGTAGTTGCTTTAAGAAGCAGTAATTGGTTGCCACAACCACAAACTTTTCTTCCAAATTGAGAAGATCCCACTTGCGCAGAAGAAGACGAAGACGATGGACCACCCTTCGACCCAACACTCCTCTTCATTTAGAAACCCTAAAACACAAAAATTTCCCAAATAATCAAATGAACCTACCTTATGTTGATGAACAAAATTTTAGCACTTCAATATTCTATGATGGCGTGGTAATGGCTTTCTATTTCCGTTCCTTCAAATTTCAACCTCCTGATCTCTCTTCCAAACTCTTTCTTTTTTATGGATTCACAAAGCTTCACAAACCTTCCGTCTCCACACTTTAAAACGAAAAGCACATGTTAAAATTGAGGCTCTTTTAAATATATTATATAATATTAATTAAACGAATTAAATAAATAAAGAAAAAAAATCATTTAACACGTGTCTGCATCTGAATGCACATGTGTTGTTAGATGACCAGCCTAGGTGGAACGCCGTTTGTCATGCAGTCACAAACTTAACACCGTTCACAAATTAGGGACTAAAATCAGTAGTTCCAAACTCACGAGGAGCAAAATGGTTTAACATTTGGGAGAGGGACCAATTTCAAAAAATGATAATAGTAGAAGAACGAAAAACATAATTAACTTTTTTTTATTATTTAATGAGTATCTTGAAGGACATATTACATAAACTTAATAGATTGTCTAATCAATTATATATAATTTTTGTCATAAAATGAACTAATATAAATATAAACTGCCATCGCTTTTTCTACATTTAAGATTGATATATTGTTTCTTGTCTTGAATTGTTTATTTTTATTTTTATATTTGAATATCTTTTACATATCATATTAATATCTTATAAGTCAAAGATTAAGTGAATAACATATTCCTTATGATTACTTAAAGTCAATCTCTCGAACTCAAGCCTATAATTATAATACTTCCTAATATTATCGTTCTTCTTCTCATTCTATTGGATAATCTACGTAGTTCATATGATACAATTTGTAGTCTCTCTTTACATACACTAGGAAATAATCTCCTATCAAAAAGTACTTTTTTAAGTGTACAAATTTTGATTAATAGTAGGATTACTGTCTAGTATACTTTGTAACCAAATCTCTCCCTAAGAAATATATGTGAGATGCAAAATCAGCCAAATTAATTAACATGAACTAAACACAGTTGTAAAATTTAAATCACACATATTAGTAAAATATTTAAATTTAAACCATAAAAAATGTAAGAGTAGGGTGTAGCAACTTATAGCACAGCAGCATGTGTGGATGGTGAAGAATATGATGGATGGTATGACTATCCACCGTGAGCACCCCACCACACCCTTCCACTCCAACCGCCGCCACCAAATGTCAACCAAACCCATCACCAACACCTTTTCGTACACCCACCACTCCAATTTCTCACACCCACTCCAATAATAATAACAACCTTTATAAACCAAAACACCCACCACACACACCTCACATACTTTCATAATGGCCACCCCAAACGACGCCGCTTCGCCCACCAAGAAGCCCCAACCCATCCCCTGGACCCACCAAGAAACTGTCCACCTCATCCGCGCCTACCAGGAGAAGTGGTACGCGCTCAAGCGCGGCCCGCTCCGCCACAACCAGTGGGAGGAGGTCGCCGTCGTCGTCGCCGCGCGCTGCGGCTACGACCTCGCGTACCCCGCCAAGTCCGCCCTCCAGTGCCGCCACAAGATGGAGAAGCTCCGCCAGCGCCACCGCGCCGAGAAGAAACACGTCGCCGCCACGCTCCGTCCCGCCGCCTGGCAGTACAACGCTCTTATGGAGGACCTCGAATGCGGCCCCCTCCCCATCTCCGCCCTCGCCCCGTTCCAAAACGACACCGATTCAGAACCCGACGACGAAGGCGCTTATCAGAACGGCAACGATGGCGATAGCTTTGTGAAGTCGAAGAGTATTAACTGTATTCTCGGCGAGAGGCCCGTGAGAATGAGAAGCGGTGAAAGAGGGTTTTTGAGGGAGCATGTTAGGGAAGAACGGGACGAGGTGGACGATGGCGATCGCGACGACGATGACGACGTTTTGGCGTTGCCGGCGGAGATTAGGGCTTTCGCTGAGAGGTTTGTTGGAATGGAGAGTTTGAAGATGGAGATGATGAAGGAAACTGAAAGGTGTAGGTTGGAGATGGAGAAGAAGCGGATCCAGATGATTCTGGACTCGCAGCGGAGGATCGTTGATTCCATTGGGAGGGCGTTTGGGTCAAACAAGAGGATCAAGATTACTCAACAAATCTGAAAAGGTTTCATTTCATTTCACTTTCCAATTTTAATTCAGTTTAATTTCTATGTTTGGATATTCATTAGTTCACACACTATTGCTTACTCATTTTAGTTTAAGGTTTAACATGCTTTTGGGGAAAATATTTACCTTTGGTCTTTTGTATATGAAAATGGAAATGTGTTGGGAGTCCAAGAGGAGAAAGTTGAGCACTGAATGAGGACAAACACCAATAAACTTATTCTCTTAAAAGTTTTGGTTTGAGTTTGAGCTGGTGTATGTAGTGTGGTTTCTATGACTAAGTGAGATGGAAGAAGAGATAAAAATATGGTTTTCATAGATATTAAAAAAATGAAAACGAGTTTAACAGGCATGTACTCTCAATTAAAAATGTACTTTGTTAATGAATCAGTGATCATTCTTTATGTAGAAGTGAGCAAACTCACAATTTATGGCAGTTTGGGATTGCTTGACATGTAAAGGACTATTACTCTATTCGTATATGTATTCTTTATTCTTCATTCCTAAAGTCATGTTTAACCTTTTTAATTGTATTTTCTTGTCTATTGATTTTGCTCACCTGGTTTATGGATTCATGGTTACGTGTTTGATCTGCCTGCAGATTGTGAAATATATAATGATCGAGATAAGCTCTGAATGGTTTCTACCATGGAAGAGTCTACAGAACTAGTTGCATAGCGTGCTGCTAGTTGTTTATTCTATTTATTGTTGCATTTGAAGTCTGTACTTCTCACATTAATGAGGGTAAGTTAATTTTTTGGCATCAGCTGATTATAATGCAATTGATATCTTTACAATAATTATTTCTTCTTTTTTTTTGCGTCATATGAAAAAGTTGTTTACTTATTATAGCTACTTATCTATGTTAACTGGAAAGTATTGTGATAGGTCAGAATAAAAAAAATGTTTTTCTTCCATTTCTGACCCAGTTTCTATCTGTTGCACCTGCATTTCTCTTGTTACATACTGATCTGCCTAATGTGCATGTCGGTTGTGTTTGTTTTTATACTATAACTTTGTTGTGAAAAAATCCATTCGGATGAATGTTAAACTAGAAAGAAACATACCAGAAAACTATCATTCTAAAGGAAGAGTTACATCGAATAACATTTTTATCTTCTCTGTCAAATATTATACGTCTTTATTTCTCCACAATTGTCCCAATAGAGGTCAATATGTCTGTCTGGAACCAATTCATGTCAAAAGTACGCGGGACTGCTGTGTGATTTATATCTCTTAACAATTATTTTACTGGAAGTCAAGGTAATTAGCAGTTGATTTTATGTGGTACATTTACGTTGTGTTTATTATGCTGGAAAGGGTTATTTTAGAGCCAAAGATTATGCTTGACTAGCTTGATGGCTTCTGCCCGAGTTTCTTAAGACTAGGGTGTAATGATTCTGTTACTGGTTGAAGCCTCCATTATGATTCTGTTTCTGGTTCAAGCCTCCACTAACCAACGTGTTTTCTTTACCATCGTAATGGCTACTGCTTTCACTTCTCTAAGAACCCCAGCGAAAAGTAGTTATTGTGCATTTGTCTATATATCCACTTATTAATGAGGAATGATGAAAATTTCCTTACTAAGATTTTTTCAGTATCACACATGCATAATGCTGGCCATTTGTATGTAGTTACAAGACAATAGTGGCACGACAAAACTGGTGTTCTCTCTAACTAGTTGTGATATGGCACCAACTATACTTTCCATATACCAAAGAAGTCTTAACATTTTCATCTTGCTAATTTGAAAGATCTGCTTCTCTTAAGGTCTTCGGATTACCCTTCTGGCTGTTTCTTCTTGTAGATTATTCCATAATATGCAGCAGTGGCCATCTAACATTAATCTATTTTATGTTTTTCACTTTTTATGATCTGTCTGGGGATGACTTTTTTGACAACATTTCAGTGAGTAGGTGACAATCATGCTTTATCCTATATGTAACAGTACTTTTGTTGTATGGTTTTCCGTATATCATCATGAAGTTGTCTCGAATCATCTTGATTAAAGTTGAATGATGCTTGCTTAGCACCCATATGTTACTTTTGGATTATTGACTTTCAAAGCAGATAAAATCTTGTTAAAATTTATGCATTAAAGTGTTTTCCCGGCTTCTAAAAGTTATAACCAAGCTAAATATTTGTAAGGACTTTCTCAAGCAGATCGGCGTAAAGATGCATTTTTGCTTCCCTATTATTTATTTGGCTTCTGAACAGACTTCATTTAAGGCAGAACATTCTAAGGCCATATTTGTTTAGTCAAGTCTATATGAATTGCATAAATCTTGAAACTTCTTAGCCATCTGATCCATCTCACCCATTGAGATTAAAATGTGCTTTTAAAAATAGTTGAACTAGTATGAAAATTTTAAAGAGGTTTCTGTAGCTGGTTTAACCAATTTTCGACAATTCATTGTTTCAACATATTAAATTTGAGTTGTTAGACGTAGATCTGTCTCCTAGTAGGAATCCTTTTCTGAAGTCTAGGTTCATTGCATGAACCGGTGAAGGAGCAAAGAATTGCAATTTCACTTGATGAAAAGTGAACATGAAGAAATATTTGAAAAATCTAGTTTGTGTTGAAATCATTGTGGCTTTCCAAAATGTTCTTTTATGTTGATGTGCACAACTTCTATGATTGCTTTGTAGGACACCAATGTCTTTACTATCAAGATTGGATTTTTTATTTTTCAAAAATAAACCCAATTTTTTAAAAAAAATCCCAAATAGATCCCACATTTTATTTTCTAAATTAAACCTATTTACTTGGCAAGTTTAGTTTAGTTTTCAGTCTTGAAAAACATGTTGATATTTGTAAGTAGGAATGACAATGAGTTTGACACAAATAGTGTTTATCCGTGACTCAACCTGCAACAAAAGAATTTATTTAATACCTGTTTATTCACTTGTTGAGTATCCATTTAGACCTAAATTTTTGAAAAAAATATTTTATAAATTTTTAAAAGAAAATTTAAATAAAATACAAAAATTTATAAAATATAAGTTAAATTTAATCAAATAAATTATAAATTAAATTTTAATTATAATTAAATTTAACTTAATAAAACATAAATTAAGTTAAAAACGAGTAATTATTCACTTAAAGGTGTTACAAATTGAAGTTCTCAATATTTAGAGAATAAAAACGAGTAGATAAGTTGGTTTTGAGAATTAGAGTTGTCAAAAATGAGATTTGTTATGTGAAACACTTTTATAGAAAGTGGAAATAAATAGGATAAAAGATAAACTACATTTTTACCTCAAAAAGGACGTGTTGGAAGCACAAGAAAGAGTGAAAAAAAAAAACTATAATGGGACAAAAGCAAAAGGGAGAGAAATCAGGGTAGAATACTAAGCCTTTAAGAGGTAAGGGACTAACAAAATTTTTTGTAAGACAATTTTTTAGCAGTTTTTACTACAAAGCGAAAGATTTGGACGTTACATTTTGGTATTAGAACAATAGTTTTGTATCTTAGGGTATATGGAGAGTGAACTCACTGTGCATCTATTGTGCATTGTCTAGACTGTGCATTGTCTAGAGTTAAAATTATAGTTAAAAACTGAATCCCTCAATATTTAGTTAATAAAAATAAGTAGATAAGTTAGTTTTGAAAATCAAAATATTATGAAATGAGATTTGTTATGTGAATCTCTCCTAGGTTGTGATTGTTAGGGAGGGTGGAGCTCTGTAAATAAGATAAGAGGCAAGCCACATTTTTATCTTAAAAACAAAGTGTTGGAGTCAAAATTATAAACAGAGACAAAAACAAAAGGAAAAGAAACTAAGTAGAAGACGAAGTATTGAAGAGATAAGGGGAGCTACCTAAAATTTTTGCTTACTAATAAAAACTATTAAAAAAAATATGAAAAATTTAGTTAGCTCCCATTATCTATTAACAACTTTATCTTCTACTTGATTTTTGTCTCTTTTGTACTCGACCTCACCATGTGTTTTTTTTTTCCTCTCTTTCTTATGTTTCCAATGTCTTTTTTAGGGTCAAAAGGTGTGTTATCTTTTATTCTATTTATAGAGCTTCACTCTCTTTAAATCTCACAACCTTCATGTAACAAATCTCATTTCATAATTACTCCTATCTTCGTAAAAAATCAATTTATATACTTATTTTTATTCACTAAATATAGTGAAAATTCAATTTGTAATCACTTTAATCGAATAATTATTCATCAAACCTTATTTTTTATAAAATCTTTTAAATTACATAAATCTTATAAATTAAATAATTACTAAACCTTTTTCATCTTTTAGAAAACTTTGAATAAAATAACTCTTAAATTATATAATTAATATATCATTTTATCTTTTACATAAATATATATTTAACATCATTTATTTATTTTCCTAAAAATTATAATTTTTTAAGGTATTATATTTGGTTATGTCGATCCAAATTTTGGTATGATTTCTCTATTTTTTATTTTTATTTTTGTAAAGGAGAAGAAAAAATTTTGAAAATAGAAAATAAAAAATTAAAGATTTATAAAAGAAATATATTTTGGACTTATGAAAAATAAAATAAATATAGTAGTTTATCTTAAAAAAATAATATTTTGAGTTGCGTAAATTAATATAAAATATCAATTGTTGTTAATTTAATATTTTTTTAATTATCTATGATGATAATTGTTTTTTTCCATGTTGAAAAAGATTTGAAACGAAGGCCCCTTTTAAAGATTTTTTTAAAGATTCCATTGGGAAGGTAAAATATCTGAAATTATTATTAAAACGTTATTTTATTATCAATTTGGTTATAAAAGTTAGAAATGATCAATAATAATTATAGGAGTAACATTAAAATTTAAAGTTCTAAAAATAATAAATTATTTATAATTTCTATGAAATAATTATTTAACATAAAATTTATTTTATGTATTTATGTAATAATATTTTAAAAAAATTATGTAAACAAATATATATATATATATATATATAATAAAGAAAATTTTAATTTTTAGAGATGATTAATTGAAATTTATTTATATTAAGAGTTAAAGGCACATGAAGAGAATGTATATGAAATTGATATAAAATAATTATTATTGAAGCAATTTCATTCTTTTTGTTAGTTAATATAAGTAGGGTCTTGAAAGTTAGGAATCATTTATTAGTTATACCGTGTAAATATTTAGTTTGGAAAAACAATTTAATGTTGGTTCATGATTCTTTATGTTATATACTTGGGTGAAGAAGTTGAGATGGTCATTTGTGCCACATTGACATAATTTTTTGTTTATAGTGAGTAATGAATAAGTTTTTGAATAATAATTCCAACTAGACTTTGATAGTTGATTTTTGTAACTTGTTAACAAATTTTGTATTGTAGTACTTCCACTATGAAATGAAATAGTTGCTGAAAGATCAACTATATGTGATTTTCTTTTTTGGAGGGTTTCAACATAGGTTAGATTATAAACATTTTAACTTTTCATTTTGGCAACTTAATAGATAAATCCTTTAAAGTATGTTATTACTTTGGTGGAAGTGATGAAATTTAGATTTGTGGAAGAGTTTGTTATGAGTGAGTTTAAAAGCTTCATTATTTCTTTCGTAGATTTTGCTAACTTAGCATAGAGTCCAATCATGTTATTAAATGGAAACTTAAATTTACAAACTAACATTTGAAATACACGAACATTAAGTTAATATCTCAACATTACCCTCAATTAGACCATTATTTGTGAACTAAGGTTGGCAGTACTCTGCAACTTGTTCAATGTCGTCTAATATAGGTGTACCAAATTAGTGCATATATAGGTGTACCAAATTAGTGCTTATTTTTCCCTTCAAATGATTGTATAATGTATGGAATTCAAAACAATTTAAAAGACATACACTAAAAAATGACACCTACCTTTTGTTTTGTGATTCGACCATTTACAAACATAATAGTGAGATAAGGATTAAAAAAAATAAAATTATATGATGTAAAATGGCCTATTTCAAGATGAATTTTGATGTTGTGGAGAGGAAGAAGATTTTGTATGTTTAGTATAAATGTTATTTTTTGACTTAATGGTTTTAATTTGGTATATGATTGAATTTATAGGCGAAGAGTAATTGAGTAACAAATTAGCATGATCTTTGTGAGTTGATAAATGAACAATATATATTATATCTATTATATTGGACACACAAGATTGTAGGAACACAAAACGGTAAACTAATATGAAAACATTGGTATAGTGAGATTCTTGACATGAGGTATATATATTGTTGATCAATGTGCCTTAACGAAAAATGATGTATGGGAATTATGCAATGATACAATTTGTTTGTTAGTGGGCCCCTAATGGAAAGCAATGTAAAGGATTATGCAATGGAAATTTTTTTTGATGAATGTACAATGATGAAAAATGTTGTATGGAGGATTGTACAACAATACACTTTGTTGATCATTGTTCACTAATGAAAAATAATGCATAGAGGATTGTGCAACAATGTAGTATGTTGATAAAAGTACCTTGATGAAAAATAATGTATGAAGCTTTGTGTAGTTTGCAGAGTATTACTATTATTATGAACAATTTTGGAGCACTATTAAGACCTCATGCTAATAAGATGAACATAGTTTTCATTTATACATTCAAATTTATTATTAAAATGTTATTTGCAATAAACAAAAAATAATTGTATTTGTTATATCAAAAGTAGTTAAATAATGAAATATAACTTGAATTGAAAGGTAGATAAAATTTTCATTCATTAGATAGTTAAGAACATAATAAATGGATTGTTATTTGTTTAAAAAACAAAATTAATGGTGTGAAGTTGATTCCTGAGCAATGTTCGAACATGTTTTTCTGGTGTGTTCAAGTTTGTGACAATAAGATCATTTTTTGCCATGACTATCTTGTTTCCTTTGTCCATCACCATTATCCAAATTGACGTAGGTGTGTCCAAGTTTGTGACAATAAGAGCATTTTTTGCATGACTATGTTGTTTCCTATTGTCCATAACCCTTATCCAACTTAATGTAGGTCTGTTGTTTGAAGTTCTTTTTATTTCATGATTTAGGGATAATATTAGTCCAATGTAAGGAGGACAATAGTTTTTAATCCTAAATTGTTGTACGAATCCTTCATACACATGATAAACTTTTTCAAATGTGTGCACAAGAGCGATATACATAGAAAATTCGTGGTGTGTGTGTGTGTGTATGTGTGTTTGCATGAAACAAAAGCATGTAGACATGATTAGTGAAACTTTGAGACTTTGCCAATAGTTGCCACAATTTGTTTAACCAAATTATAAATCGCTTTAATAGTCAAACTTCAATTGAATTTATTGTTTCCTCCATGTGAAATCTTGTGAGTCTCCTATCAAAGGTAAACACTTTATATGTTTGCCTTTGATTGTGCATTTTCAAGGTCTTTGTTGCACTTCAAAGTAGACATGGTAAGTTGCTATCATGGTTTCCACCTCATTATCTCTATTTGTGAAGAATTTGTTTAAGTGAGTATATGTTGTCATCTCCAAAGAAGAGATTGGAAGGTTCCTTGTCATAGTAGAAAAATAATCTTGGTTTTGTCATCCTATATGCTACAAATGTGATACAAATCCATTAATAATCCATTAATAATATGAATAGAGATAATATCATTACCTATGTTTACAAAGTGGTGTATTTGTGAAATGCCTCATGTAGTTCCATGTTGTGTGTCAAATAAGGTACACATATACATAATTATTTTCATTCCAACCATTACTGTCTTTGAAATATGCACTCCTTTGCTAGTAAAAAATGAGGCACATGTCACGTTGTGGAGTGACGTACCTCCTTAAGTCCCTCAAGAAAAAATAAACAAACACCTATCATTTCATCCTCCACGATAGAAAAAATGATTAGTAATATTTGTTGTGACCATCATGTGAAATTGCCACCAAGGTCCTTTAGTATTTTTGGTATAAAAATCTTTCATCGACATGGATTACTGACTATTTGAATTAGAATTCATTAATACATGTTTTGAATGTTTGAAAGACCCTCTAAAAGAAAATGCAGTCCTCACCCAACTACTTGTTGCTATATGTTGATTGGGTATTCATCTTTCAAATAAAATTTGAAATGTAAAGTTTTGTCACATTCAATAGAGATGGAATTTCTTGCTAGATCCTCTAAATTTTCATATATCTTTTTATGGTTATTTTCTTCTCAACCATGCCTTTTTCCAGCTCACCATGTACCCCATGATTGAATTGCCATAAGCTATGATTGTTGAGACTCATGCTAAAGGATTGACGTAAATAATTTCATGGATGATTTTTGAAATCATATGAGATTAGAACTTGTTATGGTCTTATGAAAATCAGTGGAAAAACACAAGTGTGGATACCTTCCAACTTCATTATTTTCTAGTATTGACCATTTGGTTGTAAGATTGATTTACATCTCTAGGCATACTTAGCATGGACATATCACAACATAGGCCTTGTTTGACTTGACATTTTCACCTTATACATGAAATTGTCATAGATGTGGAAGCAGTTGATGGCATCATGTACTTACTCCTTGGTGTTGAATGACTACTCAATAAATAATATCCCAGGTGGATAAAATACATATAGTTTAAGGTTGACCAAATTGTAGGTCATATATAATTGTATGATGTGGGAATTTCCAAAAGTGTTTAGAGGAGTTATACAGTGAGTTGTGTTGTGATGGGGGAATGTTTGTTAGTTGTCCTATTTCATTGTTGTCTTCATAATCTGGAGATTCAACCACGATGTCATCTTCATCCTCAGTAAAAGAATTAAAGGATTTAATAAAAAAAAATCAACAATTACATGTTGTGGTGCTTCTTGATCAATTTGTCTAGATCGTTCTTCGTCTACATTGTCATATATGACCATTTAGTAATTGGATACAGATGGAAAAAGATCCATTAATAATTATTAATGGATACTAAATGGATATGCTTAATGGATAACCGCGAATACTGAATACGAGTATAAAATTATTCGTTTATTGATGGGGTGGGTACAATAATCATGGTATCCAACTAACGGATACTACTAATCGTTAATAATTATTACTAAATTTTATTTGAGTTTTTTTTTAAATCAAGTGATCAAAATAAAGTTATTATTAAAAAAAATATGAATCATTGAAGAATTATTTAGAATATGACTTCATATATTTCTATTTTATTTTAAACTATGAAATTGAAGTTATTTTTATGTATGTTTATATTTTAAAGACATGTTTTCAAATAATTTTTTTAAATTAAAATATTATAAAAATATGCACAATTATCAGTTGGCAAGCAACAATACAAGGTTTTTCAAACGAGAAGTATAACATATAGGCATTACCCATACCAAGCCCGACATATTGTCATCCTACAACTATATGTGCTTTTCCTACTCCAAGATTTGGGTGTGGGTATCTTTAGGTCAAATGTGGGATGATGAGAGTTATATACCTATCTTATCATAGATCGTGTTTAGGAGGATTTTGACAAACTCATTACTTAACCCATTAAAATTATTTGGTTCGGTTGGGTTGAGTTTGGTTTATGCATTTTATGTTAAACTCAATCAAATCCAACTCACTCTTGGGCAAATTGGATTAATTGGATCAATTTAAGATTTTTAAGAACTTTATTAACTTATAACTCTTGATTTGTTCATACTTTTATAGACTAACTACTTCACTTGGGTATTGCTTTTGTTCTTAGGCTTTCTTTTTTAGCACAGAAAAAAGAAAAAAGTTTAGCTTAAATGTTTCTTTTGTATTTTGGTGTAATTAGCATTTCCTAGGATAGAGTCATTTCATAGCTTAGATATGTAATGTGGACCGATCATAAAATTTTCCATAAAGGAGCAAAATGGAACAACTGGACATTGCCACCTCCTACATTTTTCAGGGTTGAGCAACAACACAACATTACACACACCCAAAAGCCGCTCTCTGGCAAGACTTTTCAGAACTTTTTCAGTAACTTTTCATAATTCAGTTGAGAATATTCTTTCTTTGTTTTTAGTGCTATAAACATCTCAACAAGAAGGACAAAAGGAAGAGGCAATAGAGCCACTAGGGTAGCAGAGTAGAATTGGTTTTCTTAGGACTAGCATTTAAAGTCTTTCAAGTTTTCTTTGTAATACAATCTAGTTGTTCCCTTGACTTCTTTAATGTTCATTTCAACATTTGTTTCATTATGCTTTGCGTTTTCTAAATTCTCTTTTACGTTTTTACACAACTTTTGCTTTCAACTTTAGTTTTCAATACTTATTTTAAATTTCACATTTGCTTTTACCATTTCACATTATTTCCTTCTTTAATGTTTTCAGTTTTAATTCCATGTTTGAGTAGTTGTTTCAAAATATGAATTTATGAAAATTCTACTTTGTCTTGAAATTTTTATAGTTTTCAACTTCTTGATTAAGAATTGTTAACTATGGATGTATATCTGATTGGTTTGATTGGTTTGATTGGTTTATACATTCTTCACTAACAAGATGACAATTTTGAATTCCTTACAATCAAGAATGAATAAGGATTGATCATGATTCATTTTTGGCACTTTTATGTTTGTTTAGCTTACTGTTCAAGTCATCAACTGCTTTATTTTTCATTCCCCTAGTGTCTTTCTATTTTGTTTCGGCTAGTGACTTTATTTTTTGCTTTGTCTACTCTTCTTTTCCCTATCATTTGATGCTTTGTCTTATGTATCATCTAGTGTGTGTTGTTATATATCATGTTTTACTCTAATTTTCTCAATCGTTTATGCCTTATTTTCATATCATCTACTACTTTAGTTCTCTTTCCACCAATGTGTTAGTTTAAATCGTTTAGTCATTTACAATTGCATTGTCTAGAACCTTGTTCCTTTTGCATCGTCTAATGGTTTCATTTTTCAACTTCCATTTACAACTTTTCTTCATAGTTTTTCTTTACTTATTGTGTGTATTGTTTTCTCTTTTTAATTATATTTTAAAGCTTTCAAACTCTCCAAAACCTTTAATCAATGGATTCATTAGGCCTATGTTCCTTGGATTGACCTAAGTTGACCTCTATATTGCATTAGTAAAGGGAAAATACTTATTTTTTGTTTGATAAAGCCTATGCGACAAAAGGCTTCTATCATTAGCCTAATTAAAAAAATAATACAATGTTTACCAAAATTAATTCAAGGCTTTAAGTAAGCTAATAACTCATGCAAAAATTAGTTGTGGTGGATTCAACTTCTTACATAAACTTCTAAAGCCTTCATTTTCAATGAATCCCAAAGAAAGTTCATCAATTATTATCAATATATAAAGTACGTGAGTTTTCTCTTGGTTAAATTTAGCATTTCAAATTCATGACCTTAGTGGCACACTCACATCTTTTTCTCATACCTAATATCCTTATTACGATCAGGATTCATATAAACCTTTTGAGTGTTTAATCATGCTAGTGGTTCTATACTATTTACTATAAGCCTTGTTAGAGAAAAACTTAGCTACCTATAATTTTGATTAAATGCTTAATACAACAAAGCATAGAACATGAAGATGTATATTATAGAGTATGAGCAAACTATACAAAAAAGAAAATTGCAAGTACCTCATATGAAAACAATAAAGCACCAAGCATATTTTCAATTTCTTTTGAAAACTGATTGGCGATGATATACAAACAACCATTAAGCTAACATAAACTTAAGAATATTCTTGAAGCTTAATTTTGTGTTCTAAAGAATGTCTTTACCATTTGTTGCCCAGATTTGCACCAAATACAAGTTTTATTCCAATATCTCTTATCAATCAAGTTAAAGTTTCTTTATCTACCAACTGTCCTAATAGAAGTATATTTCAACTCTAGTCCAACTGTTTGTCTAGTATGGTTGCACTGTTACCTTGATTTGGAATAAAAGAACCATACAACGGAGGAAAATAAGTACTACTAGCTGTAAATTAGGGTGTGTGAAGAAGAGAAGAATAATTAATGTGTTACACATAGTGCATTTAATGCTTTTTAACTATCAAGCTCAACAAACAATATAAGAAGATATTCAAAATGATTTCAATGCTACACATTGACAAAAAAGGAATTGCAATAACTACTTTGTCAATTTTTCTCTATGCCGTAAAGCTTTAGAAGAATATTGTTTATATTCATTTAGCAAACTAGAGTACTTAACCTTATAAACATTAAAAAAAAAAAACACTACC
>Ga0099823_1002490_pt1 | contig 16655 bp, 11 predicted proteins | sample CowpearedBW_FD_76831 | JGI IMG/M metagenome (GOLD analysis project Ga0099823, IMG submission 76831) | Root nodule microbial communities of legume samples collected from California, USA - Cow pea red BW | ecosystem: Host-associated > Plants > Roots > Nodule | place: USA: California | collected...
GGGAATCAAAAATAACAAACACAAATGAAAGGGATGAAGGATTAGTGAACTTCCTTTTTAAACATGCTTAGTCTTCTTAAGCATGTGCCTTCATCCTTGGTTGGGGTCAATCCTTCATCACAACACTAAACTATTGATGCACTGAAAAGTGTTTTCGAAAGTGGGAAAAAGTTCTATAAATAAAGCTTCAAAAGTTAGGTCAAGAAACTGAAAAGACAGGTGTTCCAACTGCCAGATATAATCGATTATCATAAGTGATAATCGATTATTTCATAGCATTTCCTAAAAACAATATTCTTACACTCATAATCGATTTTCTATAGAGATAATCAATTATCAGAGTGACTTTTCTGAAAACTGATTAAAACTTAGGATAATCGATTATCATAAGTGATAATCGATTATCACAATGCATTTTGTGAAAATAAAATTGTTCCAAAACAAATTAAGTGCTAGTTGCAATTTTATGAAGTTCTAAGCTAATTTAAACTACTCAATACAAAGTAATTTATTATTAAAAGGCTTTAAACAATAATTAAATGGTCTTCAAATTATCTTCCAATATTTGCTTTGTGGTTCGTTGCAATTTTCATCATCAAAACCTTTTTAACTAAACTCTTCCTATTTTGCCAACACTCAACATTCTTGGGACTCCTCATGTTAATCACAACTTGATATTTTTCAAGATTCTCTTTGATGTCCCTATGTGTGAGCATGAAGCCAAGACTTGCCGCCATCTACCCCAAGCATACATTTTTCTGGGTTAAGTCGCTAGTTGTATGATCGTAAAGCTGAAAACATATCAAACATGTCTCATGAATGTTGAGTAGGGATGAGGGATTTGACCACCATGTCATTTACATGTACTTCCACGCTCTTTCCAATAAGAAGTTTGAACACCTTGTCCATAAGTCTTTTATATGTTGCTCCAACATTTGTTAGGCCAAAAGGCATGACCTCAAAGTAGTAATTAGCCTCCTCTATGATGAAGGCAATCTTCAACTTATCCCCTTCATCCATGGGAATCTAATTGTAGCTTGAGTAGGCAACTAAAAGGCTCAATACATTGTGGTTGGAAACTCCATCAACCATTCTGTCGATACTGGGTAGTCGATAGGCGTCTTTAGAGCATACTTTGTTGAGGTCCACACATTTCAGTCGATTGAAAAACAAAAACAAAAAATTGATTTGTTCCTACAATATGATTCAATGGATTGAAATATTAAATCAACAGACTAATATTCTAGGAAATTCTGAAGAAAACTGCAAATAATGATAATCACTCAAACAACAAGCATTACCATATAATATTGGTTCCAATTGATATATCAAACTTAGTTGCACCACTAGATTACATCAAATCACACACAAACCTTACAAAGATTTTTTAAACAAGTTTTCTTGAAGATTAAATGAAGAACAAGGTAAGGAAGAAAGAATCACACAATGATTTTTATACTAGTTCCCTCAAATATGAGCTACATCCAGTTTATCAGGATAACCTGAGCCTGACAATGCACTATATAAAAAGAATTACACAATCTCACAAAGATTACACTTTTCAATTAAAAAACACAAGGATTCTTGAATTTTACAAGAATCCTAATCCCTGCACAACAAGATGCCACTTGTAGACCTGGAATCACACTAGGAAACACCTAGAAGCGAAGGAACAACCAAACCTTGGTGATTGCTTTCCCTAGCCAATCAAAATGCATCCTTCCTTGCTTTAAAAACCAAGCAAAACTCGCTCCAAAATTCAAAAATCTTCACTCACGAGCTGCATACTATGTAACCAGAGGAAGGGAGTTTTCCAAATTGGTTTCACTGTTTTTGATCTCTAAAATCATAGAACTCATCCAACTCTCTAAAAAACTAGCTTATATAGTCCGCACATAAGTGAATTTAACAGGTTGATTTATCCATACAATATGTTGATTTCACTTAACTGTTGATTTCACTTAACTTAAGTGAAATCAGCCAATTACATAATAATTCAACTGATTGAATACATTCATACTAGAACGATATGCAATAATCGTTTTAACCTGTTAAAACCCTTTTTAACATATTGAAAAGATAGACAAAAGATGAAAGACATCTACATTATGTCATATAGTCTACGAATTGAGTCCAATCTTCAAGCTTTGTGATCCTAATGTCAATTTCAGATTCAACAACCCCAAACTTGATCAACAACGCATCACTTCAATTCTTCATTAAGTTTTCATCAGTCTTATATGATCATATGCCCTTGCTTCATCAAATCCATGCACTAAGGTCAATTATGCTAGCATGTAGTTGCGACGATATCTACAATGTTTCTTCATGTTGATATTCGATTGTGTTCAGGATTTTCAGGGTGGTGGAATGAGATTGTTAAAATCTTTTCGTCACGCTTAGAATTTAGCAAACTATCCAAAATCCCCCTAATGAAGTATAGGGAAACCTTGGGTATCAAATCCATGGAAACGGTGCATGTTAAGCCTAGCTTGCACAATTTAGTCTTACTAAAAGATGAAATAAAACTAATGCAAAGGGAAAAAGAAATAAAATCAAAAAGTGTAGAATTAACTCAATTTAATCTAATTTAAATGCATGATGACAACTAAACATTATATGCATGAGTGCAATGCATATCATTGTAGATTTTTATTTATTCGATTGCAATATAAACTTCCTTGAGGATCATCCTACCTAAAACAAAAATTTCTTAATGAAACTTGACTATGAAGCTTAATTACAAAATCAAGAGTGTTGAATGTGATACACTTGACTAGGACAAAGTTCTCATCACGATAGAAAACTTAATTCAATGCAGATAATTGAAACAAATGAATGATGATGAAGGATGAAATGGGAAAATAAGCTACTAGAAATATATGACTCCAAATAACAAGTAGAACTAGAATGCATGAAATGGAATAAAATGAGAATATGTGTGAATTGTGATAACAGAGAAAAATGAGCAAACAGTAGAGAACAACCACAATATAACAGTAGAGTTATCAGTTACATTCTCATCAAATTGACTTTAGACACAAAAATAAATTCCAAATGAGAATGATAATCACTTAAGCATAGACAACCACCATATGTAAGGCAAGCTCTTTGGACAGAATTGAGTTCCCAAGAACAACTCAATCAATTAGGTTCCTATCTAGGTGCAATGAAGATGTGGTATGAATTATGTATGTAGATGCAAGTGCACAACTGAATGTGCATGGAGATTAGCAATTTAAAGTACTATACATAAATAAGAAATTGAAATAGAGATGCAATGTAAATGCCAAATGATTATGAAAAATGACAATAGAATGTTAATGAAGGACTTCAAATAAGTCTAGAATGCTAAACTAAAACTATGAATGCTATGCATGAGTTGAGATAGGTCTATGTTCTAAAAATGATTAGTATATTATGCACTTCTATTATGAACAAGGAAAGTAACATAGTTTAGTTATTTCATATGCATGGAAATAAAATTCCCTACCACAATCACTAACATAATGCATGATCCTAAACCGCTTAGTGCAATATATTCAAGCTAAGATATGGACAATGAACTGATGCAGGATCATAGGACAAAAAAAATAAAAATAGTAACCACAAACTATGCGATGACAAAAATAAATATAATGCAAGGTAAATTTTAAACTCAAAAGTGATTTAGTGATTTTACTATGCTTCCTCTACCTTGAAAAGACATCTCAAAGATTGTGGCCAGTTTGGGGTCACATAGATTCCTAAAAGGAACCAAAATTGTGTGCAGATTTGTGAACCATACTTAAACACTATCTAAGCACCACAGCTAGAACACAAGCATGAAAAACCATAACACGTAACTTAAAGTAAATCAAAGCAACAAGAATCGAGGAATTTAAAGTAAACAAAATTTGAAACTAAAGAACCAAAAATTGCAAGTGATATAAACAAGCAAATGTAAAAACTGGAAAGTAGAATTGAAACTAAACCATTGTATTTCATTACAAATCAAAAAATTTATACAAGACCAAGAAATTTCTTGAAATTAAATTGGTGAAAGGAAGCTCACTTAGCATAGTCCCAACCACTTTGTGCTCGTGATTGCACAAGTGAAGCTACCTACACACTAAAGAAGACCCTAATCTCTAAAGGCCACTTTGTGCTCGTCAGAAATGGAGAAATCCCCCTTACAATGCACTCTCTCTCCTTCATTCATAAGAACACGAATCGTAGCTCTCATAGTATTTCTCTCTGTCTCGCTCAAAGTACGACTTTCCTCATAAAAACACAATTGCTCCCTTAAAATTCATCAAAGAAAAAATAAAAAAAATCAAATATTTCCAAACCCAATTCTTCTTTGCTGCCGAACCATAATTGCCAATTTCAAACCCATTTTCGGTGGCCTTGATCAACTTGACTTTTCCCTTGTTCGTTCACCACGAATTAGCGACCCTTTCGCTCCATTTTGATCTTCAAATCGTATCCATCCATCATGATCAAAGTTGGCTCCCTTCTCTCGAACTAGGATCTTGCGTATCAGATTGTAGCATCAAGCTCGCTCTCATCACACTTGATTGTGCATAAGGTTCTGACTTACAAACAAGGTTTGCAACATTAGGTTTGATTCACGAAGGAGTGCTCTTGTGCCTCCTTTGATTAGCATCACAATGGATATGCCACTTAAGTAAAACACACTTTGATGGATGCGTTAAACAATTTAGTTGACCATGGTAGGTATTGATCTAAAAATAAGATAAGATTGGAGTCAAGGGTTTAAAACTTAAAATAGCAAAAAGAAATGGCCTCCTGTCATACTGATTTTATTAAAAATAAAGTTTAAAAAGAAAAAGATTATGTACAAAAAAAATACTCTTAAAATTAACCTTTTTATCAAAATTTTCTGAAAAACTCTGTTTATCTAACCTATCAACAAAAAATAATTAAATAAAGACAAAAACATATTCATTTAAACTTAAACAAAACTTTTAGAAACGAAAAATAAGCAAAATTAGAGTGCTAATAGAGGTTCGTCTGCAACTCTTCCTCCAACGCACAAGACCTAGGAGTGTTCAAAGGTGTAGACCGTGAAAACCATGTAGGCTTGAGCTCTCTTTGGAGGAACCCACTTTTTTATGCTATATCTTTGTGAGCCCCTTTCTTTTAGTCAACATGGTCTTGGCTCAAATCTTGTTTTTATATTCTCTCCTCTCTTCTAGCCGCATAAACTTATGGGTGATGTCATGCACAGATTGTCAACGATTGGTCCCAGCCTTAGTGTCATGATCATGTAGTGCAAAACCACTTCAAGGTTTAGGTCCCTAATCTTCAAGGCACTTTGTCGAACCTGTCAGTGAAGGTTCTTATAGACTATCCTTTCTCCTGCCTGACATTGAAGAGTGTTAGGGAGGTGAGATGATAGTGTCGACTAGTGGCAAACTACATCGTGAAATACGACGTCAAGGTATCAAAGTAGTCAATGGAGTAGGGGATAAGCGGGTAAATCACTCTAGTGCTGGTCTTTTCAAGTTTGTTGGAAAGGCCATGTACATAACGACATAGTCAGTCGAATATAGATAGACTTGAGTGATATACATGACAATATACTCGTTTGGATCAATGTTATTATGATATTGATAAAAAGTGAGGGCCTTCCACTGACTAGAGAGTGGGGTATCCATGATGCCATCAACAAATGGATGTTGGTGATTTCCTCTTGCTGTCGAGGAGTTATTTGTTGCCCATTAAGTTTTATAGTCGCTTTCCCCTTGCACTTCACAAACAAATCGAAGGTGGTATACAACACTTTGCACTAACCTTGCATTCTTGGGGATATCCTTTTCCTTTCCCTTGTCGGTTACTAATTCAACCTTGACCCTCCATTTTAGGCAGACCTTCTCTTATCTTAACACATCAGCTTTTCAGTACTAGCCTTTTTGAACTCTACGAACTCTTGCTGCATTCCCTTCTAACATCGCGACTATGTTAGTCGAGGAGGGTCCTGAACCTACTTCCTTCACTCTGACCATCCAACTCTTTGTAGAAACCATAAAACTCTTTTCTTCACTAAGCATACATCAATCCCGCGGTGGGCGCCAATTGTTCTTACGGTGCTGAATATACTCTACAAAGACTCAACCTCTAAGCACTCCAAGTTTTAGGGATATTTGTCCTCTCCAAGGATGCTCAAACTCTCCTAGCCGAACAGGGATTGTGCCTGCAAAAGACACTCTAACGCTCAAGTCAGCCAAATGCATCAAAAGGTAATAAATGTGGTGATTAATGAATGTAATTAATGTACCTCGTGTATTGTGTTATTTATACTATGTTATGGCCTTTTTATTTGGATGGGCTTGGCCCAAGTGGCTAATTACCTTGATTAGTCTTTGGTTAACCCTCTACTTAATCATACCTTAATCACGATCTTAATTTAGTCAACTCGGTTAACATTTTCCAAATGCTAGTTTTGCTTGGCCAATATGTATTCCGCCAATTTGTCATAATGTTGGATCATACCATGAAGGCCAAGTACATCTAGACATGGATGACAGAGGTGTATTCGAACATCTGAGGAATACTCCTAGTTGTCCTATATGTAGCGGACCAAGCTGTCACATTGCATGTCATACCATAAGGACTGAGTACATCTAGGCGTGCATGGTTAAGATACCCTTACATATACATGATACATAAATCCTTACACTGGGTACTCTCTGATAGATAATCTTCTATGTTCTTCATATGATAATTATGATTTAGAGCCAATAAATCAAATTCCCTTCTTATAAATCTTTTCTAATAACTTTTTCAGAGAGGAGCGTGAAACCCTAGAGTTGTGGGTTCACCCATGGCAACAGCTCAAGAATGGAGTGGCAAGCAAAGACGAGCAATAATTTCTCTGTGAGAGAAAGGGACACACACATGAAGAAGGAAAACATGTATGGGAAATCATAAACTCTTTGATTGATCTAATTCAGTTTTAAAAAAACTTAAATAAAAAAGAACATGAATCTATCTTAATTAGGTTCCATGAAACTCTCTCAAAGGTAACCATAAGCTACAAGTTGTTACCTTTCTAACTAACCCTAACCTCCTACTCCAACATCCCCCCTCAAGTTGGACTATGGATGTTCAACAAGCCAAGCTTGGAGGTGATGGTGTGATATTGACGACGATGGAGGATTTTGGTGAAATCGTTTACAAGTTGTTCTTCTGAGCATATAGGAAGAAGATGGAAGAGGTTGAATTGCACCTTTTCACAGACAATGTGACAGTCAATATTGAGGTGCTTAGTGCGTTCATGAACGCTTTTGTAATGGGCGATGTGGCGCGTGAATTTATTGTCACAATACATAGTAGCAGTGTGTGTTGGTTCAATTTGAAGATCACGAAGGAGGTAGCTTAACCATTGAACTTCACATGTTGTAGGGGCTAGGGCTCGATACTCTGCCTCAATGGAAGGCCTGGTGATGTGACCCCAACAAGCCCAAATGCACCTTCAAGCCCCATTTCAAGTGCAAGCCCACTTAAAAGTCCAATTACAAGATCAATGATGAAAAAGATTCAAAAGGGTCTCCCATTAGATGATCACAAATTCAATGGGCTTCTGACATTATTTACATGGGTCAAAGAGATCACAAAGACTTGAAGAAGTGCATGTAAATTTAGTAGTGTAGATTTAAATTGGGCCATTGTTTCGACTTTGCTTTCAATAATGCATAAGACAAAAACATGTTGATTGAGATACACATTGGGCTTGGCCCAATTTTTGCTATGCCTGGCCGAAAGCATCACTTAGTGCAAGGAAGAAGAGCTCACGGACTCATCACACCTTAATCCAAGGGCTAAGAGACTTGGCTTCCTTTTCAAGCTAGGATCTCACGGCCAAGATCAAGCTTTCTTCTCAAAGCTAGCATCAAAGGCCAAGATGCTTTCTCCTTCTCATCCAAGGGCCGAGATTCCTCATGTGTAATGGCTTGAGTATAAAAGCCTTAATTTTTCAGCATTGTATTCACTCTTGAATTTTATGCAATAGATGCTAATTGAGTTGAGATCACTCCTCCTTCTATTGCCTTAAGAGTCACTCTTTCTAGAGATTTCCTCTCTCTACCTCTAGCCACCTTCCTTAAGCTAACATTGGTTAGGAAATTCTATCACCTTCTTCACCTACCATAGCTTGCAAGTGCCTTCAAAACTTGCCTCCACTCACTCATCCAATTTTCGCTGCACCATGGAGTTCTACATGTACCTTTGGAGCTCCGCCACTTGGGAATATTTCCTTGTTTCTTGGATTTGCAAGAAACAAGAGAAGAACCCGGGAAGATGTAGAATCCAATTGTGGATTTTTTGGTGTTTTGGCAAGTCCCCCAGTTAAAATCAATGAAAGCTTTCAGTTGGATCTCATTGTCAGTAAGGAAGAACAATCCTTGTGAAAGGTTGGCCTTTATGTATCTTAGGACTTGTTGAATGACAACATAATGATTGACAATAGGTGTCTGCATAAACTGGCTAAGTAAGTGTATACAAAAACAGAGATCAGGCCTAGTGTTAGTGAGATAAGGGATCTTCCCTATAAGTTGTCTATAATACGTGGGGTCTGGTAAAGGTTCAACAACATCATATAGAGCTTTGGTGTCTTTAAGGTAAGGTGTTGAGCAAGGCTTGCAGCCAATCATGCCAGTTTGGCTTAGTATATCTAAGGCATACTTGCGCTGGCATATGTGGATGCCTTTTTTGGACCTAGCCACTTCAAACCCAATAAAGTATTTGAGATCTCCTAGATCATTGATCTTGAAGGCATTGTTCAGGAGAGCCTTGACATCTTCGATTTCATTCAAGGAATTTCCTGCTAAAATAACATCATCTACATACACCAGGAGAGCTAGAAAATATCCAGAATTATTTTTAACAAAAAGAGAATTGTCATATTGAGATTGAACAAAACCAACAGAGATTAAAAAGGAAGAGAGTTTGTCAAACTACTACATGCTAGCTTGTTTTAGACCATAAAGGGATTTGCGTAGCTTGCACACTTATCCTTGAGTGTCAAGGCTTGGCGGAGGGGTCATGTACACTTCTTCTCTTAAATCCCCATGAAGAAAGGCATTATCTATGTCCAATTGATGTAGATGCCAATTTTTAGTGACAACAATAGCAAGGAGAAGTCTAACTGTAGTTAACTTTGCAACTAAGGAAAAAAGTATCCAAGAAATCTATCCCTTCGACTTGAGTGTATCCTTTTGCCACAAGTCGAGCCTTGTGTTTCTCAATGGTTCCATCTACCTTATGCTTAACCTTGTACACCCATCTACAACTTATAGCAGTTTTGCCTTTGGGTAATGGGGCCAAATCCCGAGTTTTATTGAGTTGTAAGGCCTGAATTTCCTTTTCCATAGCCTTGATACATTCAGGTTGAGTGCAAACTTCATTATAAGAATTTGGTTCATTAGTAGAGGAAATAGCAAGAGTAAAATTTAATTGTTTTTCAGATAAAGAGTGATATGAGAGAATAATAGAGATGAGATAAGGGGTTTTGAGAACATTTTTGAACTCTATATTATTGTGAGAAGAGTTAGAAAGATTGACCTAATGATGATAATCTTTAAAATAATTTGGGATGTGTCTAACTCTGTCAGATCTTCTGATATGTGTAGATTCAGGTTCTGTCTCTATTGTATAATCTATAAGATTTTCTTGTTTAAAAGTATGAACAAAATTTTCTTCAGCCCGTAAATCATAACCAATTTGGGTAATAAGGATATTGTGTTCAGTATGGTTGTAATCATAGAAAACATCATTCAAGATTTCTTTCACCTTTTTTAATGGGATTTCCTATTTTATCCTCACTGTTTACATAAGGAAAACATATTCATGAAAGATAAAATTCCTATTTATGAAAATCTCCCTTGTCTTGATATCTAAAACTATGTATCCTTTCATACTAGCTTTACAACCAATAAAAACACCTTTTCTGGCCCTAGGGTCGAATTTAGTTCTATTATTTTCCAAAGTAGAGCCATAGCAAAGACAACCAAAAACTTTCAAATCAAGGAGAGTAGGAAGGTCACCATGAAATATTTCATAAGGACTTTTATTTTTGAGAGTAGGAGTAGGCAACCTATTTATCAAATGAATAACATGAGAAATAGCATATGTCCAATAAGCTTTAGGTAAGTTAGATTGAAACATTAAGCTACGAGCAACATTCAAAATATGTTGGTGTTTTCTTTCAACAATTGCATTTTGTTGTGGGTTTTCAACATAACTACGCTGATGAGCAATACCATAGTGATTACACAAATTAGTGTAACTAAATTCAGAGCCATTATCAAACCTGATGATTTTAATATCTTTTCCATATTGAATTTTAACATAAGTAATGAAATTCCTTAGCAGGGACCTAGTTTCACCCTTAGAATGCATCATAAAAGTCCAAGTGTGTTTACTTAGATCATCAACAATGCTTAAGAAATACTTATGACCATGAACCAACATAACAGACATAGGACCCCATATATCTACATGTATAAGATCAAAAATAGCAACAAAGGTAGTAGCGCTACGGGGAAGGGGACATTTGTGATGCTTGGCATAATGACATATATCACAGATAGAATTATCCACAGATTGAACATAAGGAAAATTGGTATAGATTTGTTCAATAACCTTGTTTCTAGGATGTCCTAGTCTAAAGTGCCATAAGTCAATATCATTTTTGTTACAATTGAGAGCTAGACTAAAACAAACAAAGTTCTTATTTGATAGAAGAAGAGATTGTAAGTAATATAGGCCATTAATGAATTTAGCATGTCCAATCGTCTTCAAGGTAGGGCTGCTTTGAATCTGGCACATCTTAGAAGAGAAAGTTAAAACACAATTCAAGTCTTTGGTCAAGGTTTGGAAAGATATTATATTGAAAGTAAATTCTGGAATGTAGAGAACATTAAAAATGACAAAATTTTCTGAAAAATTGTATTGTCCCAGCACAATGTATAGTGATAGTAGAAGAATTAGGTAATGTTATGCATATAGGTTTAATTTTATGAAAGGCCACAAAATGTTCTTTATTGTATGTGACATGGTCAATGGCATCAGTGTCTAAAATCCAAGAAATACTACCTTGTTGAGTGGTATAGTTGGTGTGCTTGAGTCTTCCCTTTGAACCTGGTTTACACTGTGCCCTGGTTTTCTGATATGTTCAATGAACTGTAGAAGCTTTTGTATCTGCTAAGGAGTAAATCCAATAGATTCTTGCTTGGCAGTCTTAGAACCATTCCTTGTCAAATCTTCTTTGACATTCATATTGCATGTAGATCGATCATGGTTATCTATGTCTTGATTACCAAAATCCTATCTTTACATGAACCAAGGTGGATACTCGTGCTTAGAATAACACTCATCAATAGTATGGTTCATTTTATGATAGTAGGAGCATTGCTTTCCAACATTGGGATTCCTTCCTCTCCCCCTTCCTTGTCCTCGCCAGCCATTACCACGTCCCTGTGGCTTCTAATTACCTTGTTCAACTTGTTTCGAGCCACTTTGTTTCTCAACAACATTCACAACAGCTTTACTTTCATTTTTATACCTAAGATTGCCATTATTTTGTCTTTCTTGCTGTATTGTGAGGGAAAAAGCACGATTGATGCTAGGGATAGGTTCTATCAATAGGATTTGAGTGCGAACATGATTGTAGGTATCATTTAATCCCTTTAGGAAGAAAATGACATACTCAATCTCTCTGTATTTTAAAGAATTTCTGGACAGATCACACTTGCACTGAATATCACAACTACAATGTGGTATGAGTCTCAAAGACTCCAATTCTTCCCACAAAATCTTTAAGTTTGTAAAAAATTGGGATATATTTCTTTCACCTTGGCGAATGGAATGAATCTCTTGAAGCAAGTATGAAATCTTGAAGTAATCTCCCTTAGAAAATCTCTCTTTTAACTCTTACCAAAGATCTCTAGCATTCTCCACGTAGACCACACTTTCATTATTTGTGGCGACAAGGTCTCTATGATCCAAGATAGAACCATCATTTTCGATCATTCCCATGTATCGTACAGGGGATCATCCTTTTTGGGTGCCTTGATACTGCCATCTATGAATTTAATCTTGTTTTTTGAAACAAGACCACATCTCAAATTCCTACTCTAGGAGGCGTAATTGGTCTCATTGAGATTCTGGCTGACAAGAACATGTCCAGGATTCTCTCCTGGATGAAGATAATATGGACTGAGGGGTTGAGGATCTGATCTGCTATCTTTTTCTGTGTAGGTTCTGGGTACCAAAAATGGAGAAAAAGAAGGGGGAAGCAGCGGAAGCAGGCAAGTTACAAACCTGCTCTGATGCCATAATAGCTTTAGTAGAAAGGAGCGTGAAACTCTAGAGTTGTGGGTTCAACCATGGCAGCACGAGAATGAAGTGGAAAGCATTGACGAGCAATAGTTGCTTTGTGAGATTAAGGGGCGCACACACGAGAGAAGGAAAATAGGTATGGGAAATCATAAACTCTTTGATTGATTTGGTTCAGTTTTACAAAAACTTACACAAACAAGAACACAAACCTATCTTAAATAGGTTCGTGAAACTCTCAAGCGATAACCCTAAACTACAAGATGTTACCTTTCTAACTAACCTTAACCACCTACTCTAACATTGTTAAAGAGATTTCTCTATTTTGGAACTAAAAAAAACATGCTTATCACATACTATGTATGCTGGTGTTTGGAATAGAAAGTGGTACGTATAATGGTGTTTGGCATAGAAAGTGAAGATGATAAAAAATGGTCAAAAATATCAGTACTGTGTATAAGAACACTCTCCTACTAAAGTTAATAACAATCTTCACATCAAATATAAGCATGAAACAAATGCACAATGTTGGTTGCACTTCTAGAACAAGGGTGGGTTGGTTTTCCGTGATTCCCTGTTAAGAAAAAAAAAAAAAAAACTCATTTAGCATGGTTTAAAAAGTAAAGCAAGTAGGGTATAATATTCAAAGCTCTTGCTATCCCTGGTTTAAAATGGGCAAGGGAAAGAGAAAACAGACAAAAAGAATCCCTACGCATTATCCAATAAAAAATGGTATCTGAAAAAAAAAATAGCATTATTTATATGCCAAAGTGCATAAAAGAGAAGTAAAATTCGACAAAAGAAAATGGTGGATTGTATTGGCATGACTGGAGATGGCTCTACAAATTGAATATATAAAAGCATAGATTTTTCCACAAGATAATCAGATTTCGTCGAATGATGGGTGGTGCAAATTAATCCAGATCCCGTCGAAAAGCAAATTCATGGCTTTATTTGACTTTGTTAAATTTCTTAAAGTGCTTTTTTGATTCGTCGTGGAATTAAACAACTAAACAGGTCCGAACAACCCTTTAAACAATTGAAGATGGACAAAAGAATGAGTAAAATACGACCACTTTGTCTCATGATTCCCACAGACAATTACCTTTTAAAACAAAAATGGAATCCTAACCATTTTTCTTTTGTGGAATCTTAGTGTACTGTAGATTAATAATTATATATCTTAACTGTGCCATAAAACGTGATGTTATTAGAATATAAAGGTCAAAACTCAATGAAAAGTAGCCAAGTGGATGGTGTGGTAGGTTGCTTATTAGTAGGTGTTGTGGACTTAACATCACGGGTAGCTGGGAAGGTTTGAATGAGTAAGATAGTGAAGCATGGAATTAACATTCCTTTCATTATAAAACCTTTGTATCAAAAAGATCCCACACTACACCAAAAGTTCAAACTATTTCACCAACCCAACTCATTAATTATTATTATTATTATTATTATTATTATTATTATTATTATTATTATTATTATTATTATTATTATTATTATATTATTGTTATCATTATTAAGGTTTAATATTTTGTCTTTCTTACTATTAAGGTTTTCTTTCTTTTTTTCTTCATTTCATCTTACTATTTAGCATATTTATAATTTAGTTTCAATTTTTCATTTTGTAAAAGAAGAATTAGTATAGTCGATTCCATCACATCATTAGTAATAATGGCATAACATCACATAAGATTTGAACAACTAATGATACATTATTACCGATCAACACATATTGGAAAACTTCATATATGTAATAAACAATAAATATCACGTATTACATTAGTATATCATTACCCTGAATATAACAAAAAAAAAGGTCTATAATAATTTATTAAAAATAATGAACTACGTTAAGAATTTCTAAAATAATTGAACAAAGTTGAAAAATTACATGATAGCGAGATAGCGAAATAAAGATGACTAAAAATTGTATACTTGATAACAAAATCAATTAACTTGTCACTAGAGAAATAATTTTTACCGGAGGTTATTTTTAACATTTCTGACAGTTTTAACTTTCACTAAATGTGTTATTCGCGGTTTTGTTTTCTTCCAGAAAAGTCAGCGTCGTTAACGGATTACCGACGGTTTTCAGCAATCCCTAGTAAATCAGTACTTACCGGCGGTTCTGGAACCCCCACTATTTACCGGCGGTTCTGGAACCCCTACTACTTACCGGCGGTTTTAGAAAAAAATTCTAAAATAATTCCTGAAACATATCAAATAATAAACAAAAATTCTAAAATTTTGATATTTGTTTATAACTAGATATAATATATATATAAAAACAAGAAAGTTTGTTTGTTCAAGGTAAATAATAAATATTAAATGTTCAAACTAGTGGAATATTACAATATTTTTGTTTCTTCATAAAAGTAAAATAGTAAAAGTCTAATATAGCATTCTTCGACTATCAATCTTGATCTTGATCTTGATCTGAATCATTTGTTTCTTCATTAGGAACACTCCCTTGATTAGACACCTAACATAAAAGAAAACATAATTAGTAACATTCATTACAATATAAAATATATATTAATATACTAAAGATTTAAATATTACTGGTGATGTATGAAACATAGGAAAGTCTCGAGGCAATTCTCCTTGATAGTTTTGTACAAAGAAAGTCATCATGGCCTTCATTTCATTGCTTGTAATGTTAATGAAGAAACCTATTTTAAATCACCATTAATCAAACTAATCAAACTATTTTAAAAACATATATAAGGTTACTGCCCAAGGCAACCCAAACCTGTCCTAAATTCTACATACCAGCAATCTATATTTGTTCACAATTTATTTATTACTAATGATGATGTGTGTTGGATGCTGTGATTTTAAATTGCAATTGTGCTACTGTTTCTGAAATTATTGAAAAATTATAAGCAGATATGACTATGACAACAATATCAAACTGCAATTTGTTACAGTACTAAAGATAAATGCAGAGTATCATAAAAACATGAGAATTCTTGATTGGATAACAATATAAATGTTGATTTATAAGTGCAATCTATTTAAATTCTTACTAATTATTTGGTGCAGCTGTGATGATACACCATAGATAGGTAAGAGTTGAGCTGTGGGATTTGTTCATTATTTATACACCATACAAAAATTATACAAGCATTTATGGCCTTATTCTATTTGTCTGCATTATTTAAAACTAAATAACAGTCCATGTTTTGAATGCAGGTTAAAGTCACATGTATTTAGTAAATAGATGATTCAAATGGGTTAACGTCACATGTATTCAGTAAAGCTAACATTAGAAAAGAATAAAGATGAAAATGATTGGTTAGGCTTTTTATTCGGATTCTCCATTATTGAAAATACTAGAGTATGGATACCAGTTTTAGTTGGACACTCCAACCTTTGTTTGAAGGTGATAGTGCATATTAGACCAAGGTTTTCAGTCAAATGACGGCTATTTTTCTTGATGGTGATATGAGATGGAATCAATGTCTTAGAGAAGAAAGGGAATTCGCCATCTTGTATATTCTAGCATTCTCCAATCTAGTGCAGAATACACATCATTAAAAGGTAGAAAAGATGCTTAAAATAGTTGTAGGCCATGACTAGTTTCCTAAAATGATTGAAGTCCATGACTATTTTCCTAATGCAACTATGCAATTATGAAAGTTTATGCATAGAAATCGAATCCTAAACTAAGTTTGAGCCATAATAATAAACAGGATGAGTTTATCCCCTCTATTATCAGTACCAGATATCAGACATGTTCTGTAGAGAAAATCTGTACCACATATTGCAACCAATGTGACAAATGCAAAAGTGACCAAGAAACTGTTAAAAAACGTTACCAACCTGGTTTTGTAATTGTGTATAAGAAGGAAAGCTTGAAGATGTCCCATTGCACGAATGAGCATTGAAGCCAAACACTTTAGATGGGCAAGGTCCCAAACCTAAACCCCTAACACGTCCATAATGTTCTTGACTTCCAAAAGCATGAGCTAAGGAATCATTAATTGATATATCTTTTGATTGGGATGATGATAATTTTGATTCATACGCTTGAATCTTTTCCTATATAGAACATAAGAAGAAGCTAAATAAAATAACATGAAGTGTGAAAGATAATTATAGACTTTATTAGAATCAAACTTACATTGATTTCCCTTGCTTCATCACTAACAAATGTTTCATTAACACATTTGTGTGTGGCTATCCATACTTCTCCTCTACTGACCTTATGGCCACACTCTTTTTCCTATAAAATTGAAGAAAAAGTATATTACATAATTCAAAAAATTAAAACAAATTTCACATGAAGATATATAGTATTGTCA
>Ga0099823_1002502_pt1 | contig 16630 bp, 18 predicted proteins | sample CowpearedBW_FD_76831 | JGI IMG/M metagenome (GOLD analysis project Ga0099823, IMG submission 76831) | Root nodule microbial communities of legume samples collected from California, USA - Cow pea red BW | ecosystem: Host-associated > Plants > Roots > Nodule | place: USA: California | collected...
GGTCACTTGCTTGACCGCTTCGATCTTGAACTCTTCGGGGTAACGCTGACGACTCATGGCACCTCCTATTTGGGCCTCATTATGAGGCTTGGAGGTGTCTACGAAACCAGGGGCGATTCATACTCAGAATCTATCTCCCCAAGACTAATTCGCTTTTGAGTTTCATCTAACATCCCAATTACCCGATCCGAGTTTATTCCGCGCCTCCAAAACTCACCCGTGCCACCTGACAAAATTCTTTCAAGATCAACACAAATTTCTTTAAAGCTCTCAAATTCTGAATTTTCAACCACCCTCTTAAACCTGTCATCAACCAGAGCACCACTCATTTCAGCTATACTTGCAGCCACAGCTAAAACAGACATTTCCAACTCAAACTCACTATCATTCTTTAAACTAGAGATAAGATTAGCCGCCCCCTCAATGCTGTACCAGTCAACCGAAAACCCATCCAACCCAACAGCCTCCTCAGAGCCAACTAATTTAACAATAAAATACCCACACATTCCTCGCGCACCAAAATAAATATCTGTCCCAACAGCGTCCACTCGCACCTGCAACCCACTCTCACTAAATACTAAGTCGGCAATTGCGTCTTCTGGAGACTTATCGACAGGTAGCTCAACCCTTATAAAGAACCCTCCAACCAAGCCGGGTTTTGTGCGTAATAAAACACGACCATTAGATCCAACCAGGATAACCAAGCACTCTATTGCCTGAGGCACGTCCATTCATCACCCGCCAACACTTAAAACACTAAAAAAATACAAAATCATATTAAATTAACTCAATCTCCGCTACTCGCCCATACGCAACCTCCTTCACTAGCCCCTTTTCCACCAGATAATCAACTGCGCGATTGAGCCGCGTAGCACGACGCAAGGCTGCTGGCCCCCGCTGCAACACGTCATTTCGCTTTGTCCGCCTAAAAAGTGGGCTATCACACCTAGACTGCAACCAAGAGATTAGCGCTTCAGAATCAGTAACAACTTGAGGCGAAAACGAGAAAAGCCTCTTATACATTACAGAGCACCCCATAACAATTTTCTCAGCAGACGACAACTCGGACAGTGAAATTTCAGCTCCACCAGATTCAAAGAAGTGAAGCAAAGCGGCCACTCTAGAAATATTTTCCACCAACTTTGACGCATGATCACGAGCCCGTTCATAGCCTCCACCAACCCTCATTTCTTTCTCGATCTTATTGTGAATCCATATCAATTCCTCGCTAGCCTCAACTGAAAAACCAACCACTAACTTACTCGCATCACGGGCATCAAACTTTTTAACATTTTCTTCGAGAAGTTCTTCTATCCTCTTTTCATATCGACTTAAATCGACCTGAACCTTACCTTCAATAAATCGAGTACCCTGAGTAGACTCTGGATAAAAAATCAATGACCTCGCAAAAAATCCTGATGCCTTACCAAGCTCGCCTTTTCTTTCTAGATATTCCTCAAACACCCTTGGCTGGACCCCAATACCAATACTAAACCGCACGTCTGTCAATGAGAAATCCCCAGAATAAGCCCGCCCAACTTCAAGGCCGGAGCCGCTCCATAAAGCGTTCATCATGCCTACCTGATTAAAAACGCCCCTTAAAGCTATATCACCCTCACTCGTAAATAATGCTGCGGACGGACAGTCTTGTGCCAAGGCTTTAGATAATGCAGCCCAAGTGACATCTTGATGAGTCATCTTAAACATCGGCGGGCGAGTAGGCTCTGATTTCGCGTGCACCAGAAGATCGCTTTCAAGCTGCTTATAACTGCTCAACGTTAAGCTTTCATCAAGCATTTTCTTTTGAATCTTCTTTTTTTGCCTTTCCCACAACTCCAACAAAACTGACCACTCTCTTATTTTCTGAGAATCCGACAATTTACGCTTCTTTTCAAACGCTCTTAGCGCTTTAACTGCAATATCTTCAATCGCGGTTTTCCTCTCACCTGAAAGCGCTATAGAAAAAATCATTAGTGATACCGGCCCAAGGCTTCCCCACGGCCTTCTTACATCTATTAGATACTGACAAACCAGCGAAACAACTGAAAGTACAACCGACAAAAACAGGTCAATCGGCGCCAGAGTTTGTTGAACGATACTTATTACCGCACTTTTAAAAACCGGGAATGAATCGATTTCTTCCATATCAACGGACGTATCTTCAAACTCATTGCCATCAAGCCTATTACCTTCGAAAAACCCCATTATTTCACTCCTACTTACTCAACCTTAAATAATTATCTATTAGCTATTCAACTGGTTAAATTTTCATTTTCTGGTGCCGAGCCAACGCATAACGTCATCAAGAAACCAGCCAACCGCTACTCCCTTTGCAGACAAGCGTACTGGCCTCGGGAATTCTGAGTCATAACGGGGACTACTTGGATTTAGCCAGTCATACAGGGTTGATCTCGAAACCGAAAGCATCTCGCTTAGCCGCTTCATACGGATCACCCTCACCTCAGGTCCACCTGCCACCCATCCAGCTTCGCTACACTGAGTTCTATGTTCACAATTCATGAGCCACCTCCAAATCGGTTGAGGCGTCATCGTATTGCGTGCACCCCGATACCTCATCTGCACTGCTTAAAAGTTATACGAACCCCCTAAGCACAGATCTTGACATTTACACAAAAACAAGATCCAGGACCAAGAAAATTCCCAAATCTAATACCTCAGACCTGCTATTCCTGCTACCGAGTAGCAGGAATAGCAGGCCTCGTAGTCCATTCGAAAAAATCTCAGTCATACATAACTACCTTGCCCCCCCCCAACGAGGTTCATCCCATGTCATTGCAGTGTCCTCGCTGTCACTCCCCAAAAGTTGCTTCTTTCCATCATGCTATGAAAGTCGGCGCGGCCATCGGCACAGTAGGCGGTGCCGCGCGTGGCGTCAGCGCAGCTCTAGCAGGTGGTCAGGCTGGTGCGCTAATCGGCGCTATTGCCGGGCCCGTCGGCATAACTCTCGGCTCAGTGTCAGGTGCCATCCTCGGCGGACTGGCCGGCGGTGTAGGCGGATGCGCTCTCGGCGCCCAACTGGGTGAGTCGCTTGATCGCCACGTCCTAGCCCACAATCTCTGCTTGCTCTGCGGTCACCGCTTTAACCTGCCGGCCTGATCTAGCAGTACCACACCTTTTATATCCATATCGTCCGGACGGCGCTGCGCTGGGCGCGGCGCTTTATGCCGGCCTGCACCCAAAGGAATCTCAACCATGGCTCATCTCGTCGAAACTATGGCCTACGCTGGCGCTGCACCGTGGCATGGCCTAGGTAATCAACTCACTCAGAAACAGCCCATCGAAGTCTGGCAACGCGAAGCCGGCATGGACTGGGCGATCCAGGAAAGCCCCGTACTCTTCAAATCAGAGACCGTCGGCCACCTGGGCGCAATCCATTCCTTCCCCGAGCAGAAGGTACTTTTCCGTTCGGACACCAAGGCACCGCTGTCGGTGGTCTCCCAGCGCTATCACACCGTGCAGCCTCGGGAAGTCTTGGAGTTTTATCGTGACCTCACCGAGGTATACGGCTACGAGCTGGAAACGGCCGGAGTGCTCAAGGGTGGGCGCAAGTTCTGGGCGCTGGCGCGTACAGGTCAAGGTGCTGCGCTCAAGGGTAACGATCAGGTCAACGGCTACTTGCTGTTAGCCACGTCCTGCGACGGCACCTTGGCCACCACGGCAACACCCACCACCGTGCGCGTAGTCTGCAACAACACCTTGACCATCGCCCTGAATGGCACCAACCGTGCGATCAAAGTGCCGCACAACACGCGTTTCGATCCAAAAGCGGTGAAGAAGCAGCTCGGCATTGCAGTCTCGCAATGGGACGACTTTATGTACCGCATGCGTGCGCTGGCCGAACGCAAAGTGCAGTGGCATGAAGCGCTGGGCTTCTTCATGAGCGTGCTGTGCGAGACCAATCCGACCGGCGCACTGCCGGAGGTACTGCCCAACGAACGCGCCCTGCGAAAGGTTCAGGAGCTGTACGAAGGTCGCGGCCGAGGCAGTCAGCTGGACTCGGCTCGCGGTACCGCCTGGGGCCTGCTTAACGCCGTAACCGAGTACGTCGACCACGAACGTCGTGCCCGTAGCAACGAATACCGCATGGACTCGGCCTGGTTCGGCCAAGGGGCGCAGATCAAGCAACGTGCTCTGGACACCGCCCTGCAACTTGTCGCCTAACCGGTTACTTCCTCCCCCCCCCAAAAAACACCCGATCAGCCTCGTTGCTGATCGGGCGTTTCTATTTCTGCAAGGTGAACGCTATGAACGCTACTCCGTTGCGCAGCACTAGCAAGGCTCGTCCAGCGCTGCGCCTGATCAGCACCAAGGAACTGCCTCGTGAAGATTGGCTGGCGGTGCGCAAGCAAGGCATCGGCAGCTCGGATGCCGGCGCTGCGGTGGGCCTAAATCCCTACAAATCGCAGTTGGAGCTGTGGCTGGAGAAAACTGGTCGAGACACCACACTGCCAAAAGCCGACCCACATGATGAAGAAAGTCCGATGTACTGGGGCAACGTGCTGGAACCAATCGTGGCCTGGCACTACAGCAAGCGTACTAAGAATAAGGTGCGACGTATCAACGCCGTACTGCAGCATCCGAATCCGGATATGTCCTGGATGCTAGCCAACATTGACCGTGAGGTGATCGGCGCGGACGACGTGCAGATCCTCGAATGTAAGACCGCCGGCATAAACGGGGCACGTCTCTGGAGGGAAGGTGTACCCGAGTATGTAGAACTGCAAGTGATGCACCAACTCGCAGTCACCGGCAAGCAGGCGGCAGACGTAGCGGTGCTACTCGGCGGTCAGCACCTGGAGATCCAACGCATCGAGCGAGATGAGCAGATGATCGCCCGCCTGATCGAACTGGAGCGAAAGTTTTGGAACTACGTGGAAACCGATACCCCGCCGCCAGCCGACGGCAGTGCATCGGCCGAGGCGGCATTGCGCTGCTTGTACCCGGAGGACAACGGTCAGACCGTCGACTTCAGCGGCCATGCAGGATTGGCGGAGGCCTACTTAGAGCTCAAGGCCGTGCGCCGATCCATCGGCGAGAAAGAAACGCGCGAGGCCCAACTTAAGCAGATGCTGCAGCAAGCCATCGGCGAGGCCACCCGAGCGGAGTTCTCCAACGGATATATCAGCTGGAAGAAATCCAAGGGCAGCACCGTGCTAGATGTCGAACGCCTACTGAAAGAGAAACCTTACCTGCAGGTTCGCTACGCCAAAACCAAGGAAGGCAGTCGCCGCTTCCTGATCAACTGACTTCGTTATTCCTCACTTCCCTCCCCTTGGCCAGTCCACGCAGTTCGCGCTACGTGGCTGGCCTTTTTTTCATTTCTAGGAGAACCATCATGTTGAAAGGCTTAGCCCTGACGCCGCCCGTGCTCGGACGCATATCCATCGGCAAAGTCGTTGAGAAAAACGGTAAACGCCTGCCGGAGAAAGATGATCAGTTCACCATCACATCCCAAGTGCAAAGCAGGGATGGCTGGCTGCTACATCCACTCAACAACGAACTGCGCCATAGTAAGGAAGACAAGCTGCGCAATATTCCTATACGCCTATTGTTCAACGAACCGGAGCTGAATTTCCGGGTCGATTACACCCTGTTCGACCGGCAATCCGGGCGACCACTGTGCGTCGGTAATGGTGAAACCTGCAAGCGCATTACTCAGGACGGCATACACTCTCTGACCTGCCCCTCGCCGGATGCCTGCCCACTGGCCAAAGGCGGTGCCTGCAAGCCTTACGGCCGACTGAATGTGATTATCGGTGATGAGGATTCGTTGGGTAGTTTTGTGTTCCGCACCACCGGATTCAACAGCATTCGCACCCTGGCTGCTCGACTGCATTACTTCCAGGCCATCTCAGGTAATCGACTGGCTTGCCTGCCGCTGGAGCTGCGTCTACGCGGTAAATCCACCCGGCAAAGCCATGGCACGCCGATCTTCTATGTCGACCTCACGATACGCGCTGGCATGGATATAAGCGAAGCGCTGCAGAAGGCGAGCGAGCTGGATACACAGCGGCAAACAGCAGGTTTCGATCAGAGGGCTCTAGATGACGCAGCTCGCCGAGGCTTTGGCAACGGCGCCTTCGAGGACAGCGAGGAGGACAGTCACGTCGTGATTGAGGAGTTCTTCGTAAACTCGGAGCCCGCCAGCACCTCTAGCCAGGGTGAATCGCAGCCAGCTCCCAACTCACTCGCGGGAAAACTAGAAGCCCTCACCTCGCAGGTCCACTGAATCAAACCTGTCTGTGCTGAGTAATCTGCCAGGCAAAAGCTTTTTGGAGATCCGCCATGCCTCTACTGCGATTTTTGCTCTGTTTATTCATTTTCGTCGGTGCGCTCGCCGCCGCAGGAGCGCTGGTGCTAAGCATTCTGCTCATGCTGCGTTTCCCACCGCTGTTACTGACCGTGGTGCTGGCCTGCTGCATCCTGAGTCGCTTACTCAGGCTACTGTCCCCCGACCAGAGAAATCCTAGCTGAAATACTCAAAATCAACGTGCGCGGCCGTTTCCATGGCCGCTTTTCCAGGAGAATGAATCGTGCTTCGACATTGCTTGATATGCGACTCCAAGGCCGTCCTGACCCGGGAAGCAGCTAAGAGAATCGCACTACTGGTCGGCCTAGCTGACAGCGCGTTGCGAGAAGCGCAGAAAGCGAATGAGAATACCCAAGCGCCAGGCAGCCATCTATTCATCAATGGGTTGGCCGCTATCACTCCCGTCTATCCATCAGCATTGCGGGTAGCCGAAGATGTCGGCCAAGTATCACTTCGCGGGGTTCAACTGCTTGTGCCTGCGCTGTGGTGCTCTGTTCGACGAGCCAGGGGAACAAGAATCCTCTGAAACAACAAAGCAACCGCCGTGACTGAGCCAATCAGTCCCGATCAAGCCTATCGGCGGCTCTTGTGGGTGGGACGAGTTAATGAATCAGCGCGTCACCAACAAAAAGGCAGATGGGGCCGCATTGAGTTGCAATCAGTCATCTGACGGGCCTATGTTCAAAAATCGACGGCCGAAAGCCATTCCTTCCTCACTGTAGTGAAAAAAACAGGAGACACAGAAAACGCTAGACATGTTCGATTCACTACACATACACTTGTTTCAGCTGGTTCTGTAATAAAAGCAACAGCGCTTTGAAAGGCGATCCAATGACAAATTTACGTGAAAAAATCACCGATGCCGCTCTGAAGCCGACCCCATCGGAGCGCAAGGTAATCCGTGTTTTGCTTGACCACTATCCAAGAAGCGGACTTGGCTCAATGGCCCGCTTGGCGGAGCAGGCAGGTGTCAGCGACCCGACCATCATGCGGTTGGTGAAGAAGCTGGGATTTGGTGGCTACGCTGATTTCCAGGAAGCCCTGCTCAGCGAGATGGATCAACGCTTACGCTCCCCGATCACCTTGCTTCAGCCCCGCGCTCACTTGTCCCAGGACGATGCCTGGACACTTTATTTGCAAGACAGCAGCCGCACCCTTCAAGAAACCCAGGCACTGACTCAGCCCGAAGATGTGCGTGTTCTCGTCGACTGGATCCTGGACAACCGACACCAGATTTTTTGCTTCGGCGGTCGACTCAGCAGTTTCCTCGCCGGCTATCTGGTCAATCACTTGCGCTTGTTGCGTTCGGGGTGCCACACGCTGGAAGACAATGCCCAGCTTCCCGATCGCATGTATGACATTCAGCGCCAGGACGTCATCCTGCTTTTCGACTACCGCCGTTATCAGACCCAAGCACTGCGTGTCGCCACGGCGGCCAAGGCACGCAATGCCCGCATCGTCCTGTTCACCGACATTTATGTCTCCCCCTTGCGCGAACTGGCCGATCTGATCATCAGCGCCCCCGTCGAATCGGTCTCTGCGTTCGACACGTTGGTTCCCGCACTCGCCCAAGTTGAAGCCCTGATTGCCACCCTGACTCAACGCAGCACCAACCTGAATGATCGCCTGGAAGGTATTGATTCGCTGCGCGCTGGATTCGCCGCCCACCTCCTAGAGGAAAAATAATAATGCTCACCCTTCCCCATCACTCTCCGCGTGATTTGCCCTTCAGTGACGGCCACACGGCTCTTTTACTGGTCGATATGCAGCGTGCCTGGCTGGATCCGCAGTTTGATCCTCACTTACGAGGGCCAGAGGCGGAATACTTCCTGACTCGCGCTCAAACCACGGTGATACCGAACCAGGTAAAACTGCTGAAGGCGGTGCGCGGCGCTCGACAAAATGTGCTGCACACCATTATCGAGAGCTTGACGGCAGATGGTCGTGACCGCTCGCTGGACCACAAGTTGTCGGATATGCACCTGCCCCGGGGCAGCTTCCAGGCGGGCATTATTGATGAGCTTGCCGTCATCGAGAACGAAATCGTGCTGCCCAAGACCTCGTCGGGTGTATTCAACTCGACGAACATCGACTACGTGCTGCGCAATCTTGAAACCCGGCATCTGATCATCGCAGGGATTGTCACCGATCAATGCGTGGACATGGCCGTTCGCGATGCGGCGGATAGGGGCTATCTGGTCACACTGGTCGAGGATGCCTGCGCGACCTACACGGCACCAAGGCATCAAGCCTGCCTGGACGCCATCAAAGGGTATTGCTGGATCACCGACACTCAAACCGTCATCAACCGTTTGCAGGAGATGGGAGCATGAGTCTGTCCAATGCAGAGACAAAACCTGTCGCACCCACGGCCATGACCACCATTGTCACCACAGACTTGATTGGTGTGACGCGCGGGCGTTCATTTCCCAGCGACGAGCTTGAGAGTTACCAGGTTGCGGGCTGTGGTTGGGTACCTGCCAACAGTGCCTTGACGCCACAGGACGTGGTGGCCTCCGATAACCCGTGGGGATCCTGTGGCGATCTGCGCCTGATTCCGGACATGGGAAGCCGCGTCCGCGTGCCCAATGGCCCCGACGCCAATGCACCGGGTTTGGACTTCATCCACGCCGATATCTGCGAAACCGATGGACAGCCCTGGTCGGCCTGCCCACGCACATTGTTGCGCAATGAAATCCAGCGCTATCGCGACGAACTGGGTCTTGAGGTGACGGCAGCGTTCGAGCATGAATTCAACCTGGGCTATTTGGACCCGGCTAACTCGCACCACGCATTTTCCCTCGCCGCCCAACATCACGCCGCGTCCTTCGGTGGCTGGTTGCTGAGTGCCCTGAAAGCTGCCGGCGTAGAGCCGGAAATGTTTTTGCCGGAATACGGCAAGGCTCAATATGAAATCACCTGCCGCCCCATTCAGGGAGTCGCCGCCGCCGACAGAGCCGTGAACGTACGGGAGATCACCCGCGAAATCGCCCGGCAGATGGGCCTGGACATCAGTTTTTCTCCCAAGCTGCAACCCGATGGGGTGAGTAATGGTGTGCATCTGCATATCAGCTTGCAGGATCAGACTGGACACCCCGTCATGTACAACCCCGAGCAAGACAATGGACTCTCGGCACTGGGCCAGCACTGGGCCGCAGGGGTACTGAAGTATCTGCCGGCCCTGTGCGCGTTCAGCGCACCGACGCCCATTTCGTATCTGCGCCTGAAACCCCATCACTGGAGTGCTTCATACGCCAACCTGGGGCAGCGCAACAGAGAGGCTTCGCTGCGCATATGCCCGACTATCACGATCGGGGGCAAGTCACCCGCCAAACAATACAACCTGGAGTTTCGCCCGCTCGATGCGACGTCATCGCCGCACCTGACCATGGCCACAGTGCTGATGGCCGGCAGAATAGGCATCGAACACAAACTGGTTCTGGACGCTTCGGCCGATGAGGCGCCGGACATGCTGAGTGAGGAACAACGTCAGGCACGAAACCTCGTAGCCCTGCCTGGTTCTCTCAGCGAGGCATTGGCCAGTTTGCGCGACAGCAAGGAGCTGTTTGAGCAAATGCCGAAGCTGCTCCTCGATGCGTACTTTGCCGTGAAAGCCCAAGAGCTGAAATCGACGCAGACCATGACCCCTGCCGAACTGTGTGATCACTATGCTCGACTCTACTGAAACACTGGAATACGGCTTGTACGACAAGCCGGTTTACACCGTGAGCCGGGAAAACGCCGAGCATGCGGTCATTCTGGTCTGCGAACACGCCAGCGCCTTTATCCCGCCTGAACTGCGTGGTCTGGGCCTGACCGACGAAGCGGCCAAGGAGCACATCGCTTGGGACATCGGCGCGTTGGCGCTCGCCGAAAACCTGTCGGAGGCACTCGGCGCGACATTGATATCCGCGAACTACTCCAGATTGTTGATTGACCTGAATCGGCCGCTCGAAGCGCCGGACAGCATCCCTATTCGCAGTGAAGTTTACGATGTGCTGGGCAATCAACGCCTGGATGGAGCGACACGGCAGTATCGGCAAGAACGTTTGTTCAAGCCCTTTCATCAAAAGCTGAGCGAACTGATCGACGCTCGACTGGCCCTGGGCCGAGAAGTCCGGGTCATTGGGGTCCACAGTTTCACACCGGTCTATCACGGCAAGCCGCGTGCGGTTGAAGTCGGCATTCTGTTTGACCGTGCTCACACTTACGCGCACACGCTGATTCAAGGCCTGGCGGCTCACGACCTCAAGGTAGCGGCCAACGAACCTTACGAGATCAATCCTCTTGAGGATATGACGGTGCCCTTTCATGGCGATCAACGGGGTATCAACGCTGTACTCATTGAAGTGAGAAACGACTTATTGCAAAAACCGGAAGCTGTTCGGTCATGGTCAAACTACTTGGCTCCACTGTTGTAAATGCTGTTGCTTGTTAAATCGGTCATACAACTATAAAAAACCGCCTAGGCGTCTTTTAACCTGCCGGGTTTAAAAAACCTGCTTCAGCCGTTATGCCGTTTCCAGCTGACGGGCTGAAGTAGCCGCCTTACTTGCATACGGAAGTACCAAATCATGGCTATTGAAGATTTTGGTTATAAACAAGAACTCAAACGCAGCTTGTCGCTTACCGACTTGGTCATTTATGGAATGATTTTCATGATCCCGATAGCTCCATTCGGAGTCTACGGGTACGTGAACAGCGAAGCCCCCGGGATGGTACCGCTGGCCTACATCATTGGCATGGTTGCCATGCTGTTCACTGCACTGAGTTATGGGAGCATGGCTCGCGCCTTCCCCATCGCCGGATCTGTGTATTCATACGCGCAACGCGGGTTGCATCCCAATGCCGGATTCATCGCCGGGTGGCTACTGTTGCTCGACTACCTGCTGATCCCGCCATTGCTGTATATCTATGCGGCTATCGCGCTGAATCACCTCTACCCCGCCATTCCGAAAACAGGTTTCATTCTTGCGTTTCTTATAAGTGCCACGCTCGTTAACCTGCGCGGCATGACCTTCACCGCTCGAATGAACATCCTCTTTTTGCTGGCACAACTCATTGTCCTTGGCATTTTCCTGGCCTGTGGCTGGAACGCTTTGCACACAGGGGCCGGTAACGGGCACTTGACGCTCTCGCCTCTGTACAACCCTGCGGCATTCAGCTTTCCCTTGATGATGCAGGCCGTTTCCATCGCAGTACTTTCATTCCTGGGCTTCGATGCCATCTCCACCCTGGCAGAAGAAACTAAGGGCGATGCCGGACGCAGCGTGGGAAGAGCTGCATTGATCAGCTTGCTGGTCATGGGCGGCATCTTTGTCGCACAGACCTGGCTGGCCACCGATCTGGCGGCGGGTATGGGCTTTACTTCCGCAGATTCCGCGTTCTATGAAATAGCAGAGATTGCAGGAGGAAGCTGGCTGGCCTCACTGACTGCAATCGCCACCGCGCTGGCCTGGGGAGTTGCTGTCTCCATTACCTCTCAAGCCGCGGTTTCGCGATTGCTGTTCGGGATGGCTCGGGATGGGAAACTTCCCAGGATTTTGGCCAAAGTACATCCGAAATACAGTACGCCCTATGTGAGTATCTATATGGTCGCCGTACTGTCGATGGTCATTTGCTATTTTTTCATCGACACCGTAGACACGCTGACATCGTTAGTTAACTTCGGCGCACTCAGTGGCTTCATTATCCTGCACATTACCGTTATCAACTATTACTGGCGCCGCATGAAGTCCCGTGCCATTTGGCCTCACCTGATAACCCCTGTACTGGGTTTCACGATCACGTGCGCGATCATGTACAACATGGGACTCGAGGCACAGAAGCTGGGGTGCATCTGGATAGTGGCGGGGCTTTGTTATCTTTGGGCACTTAATCGCAAAGGTTTAAATCTGGAGTTATCCAAGGACATCTAGGTTTTCAAAGCTGCTACCTGATTCATTACTTGCCGTGTACCTGAATGACTGCCCTTTAAACAGGCGCAGCGCCGACTGCTGCTCGAAGAGTAACGCTAAAACTGTTGATTAACTGCTCTCCACCTGCCGCCGAGGACAACGATATGACTCGATATATTGATGTAAATGACCTGAGCCAACTGGTATCACGCAAAGGCATCTGTGCCTTTATTTCCGAAATGGCGGAGTACATTCGCGAAGACTATCTGCGTTGGCATGACTTCGAAAAATGCGCACGTTTAGCCAATCACTCGGCCGAGGGGGTCATCGAGTTGATGCCCGTTTCGGATGCGTCGCTGTACGCCTTCAAATATGTAAATGGCCATCCCAAAAACACCCTGAGCGGCATGCTGACGGTCATGGCGTTCGGTGCCATTGGCGATGTTGAAACCGGTGAGCCCGTATTGCTCAGCGAAATGACCCTGACGACAGCTATCCGTACCGCAGCCACCTCAGCGCTGGCTGCGCGGTACATGGCCCGCCCTGACTCGCGCACCATGGCGCTGATCGGCAATGGGTCACAAAGCGAGTTCCAGGCCATTGCCTTTCACACAATGCTGGGCATCGACGAAATACGATTGTTCGATATCGACCCCCATGCCACCCGAAAGCTGGCCGCCAACCTAAAAGGATTTCCTGGCATCGAGGTTGTCGTCACCTCCTCTGTCGCCGAAGCCGTACAGGGCGCCGATATCGTGACCACGGTGACCGCAGACAAAGCCTACGCAACCATTTTGACTCCGGAAATGATTGAGCCTGGCATGCACCTGAATGCAGTCGGCGGTGACTGCCCCGGAAAGACTGAGCTGCACCGTTCGATTGTCGAAATGTCACGGGTTTTCGTTGAGTACGAGCCGCAGAGTCGCATCGAAGGTGAAATTCAGCAAATGCCGGCCGACTCGCCAGTTACCGAATTCTGGCGTGTCGTGAGCGGCGATGTCGGCGGTCGCGAAAACGTCAAAGAAGTAACACTGTTCGATTCGGTCGGCTTTGCGCTGGAAGACTACTCGGCCCTGCGTTATGTACTGAAGGTCGCACAAACGTTTGATATCGGCCGCACAATTGAGTTAGTACCGGAACTGTCCGATCCCAAAGACTTGTTTGCCAAGCTGACTCCAGAATCCGGACTCGCACAGAAAAAACGTGCCTGATCATGCACCGGTCAACAAAAAAGAACATCTTATAACTGTATTTCAATAAATCAACGGTAGGTGCACTTTAGACAGCTATCGAAGGCCTTATCTGACCTCGAGCAATTTGAGTGTGGATGTGGCTTTTGATAGCCTCTAAAAAGCCAGTCACGAAAACCGTTCAACTTAAGTCGTGATAAATTTTCAAAAAACTCGACTCACCATCTTCTAGCACCAAATTTAAAACGACTCACGATTTTTTCTATTTAAAAACAGACGAGGCTGAAATGGCTACCACAACACTCGGCGTAAAATTGGACTCCCGAACACATAATCGCCTTAAAACCGCAGCGCATAGTCTAGACCGAACGCCCCACTGGTTCATGAAGGTAGCGATTAGGGAGCTTATTAAAAAAGTAGAGTCGGGCAGCAAAATTGAATCCTTTATTGATGAGGAACTTCTATCTGATGACACATTGAGGCATAGCGTTGCAATACGTAATCATCGGGAAAGTTTCTAAACCCCTACTCTTGAGAAAACTGCCCTATCACTTGTTTTTTATCGGTAGAATCAACTTAATCGAGAACATCAATCGACGCAGGCCAGTGACATTTGGACACACGCGCTCACAAGGCGAAAGATACGCCATGGCGTTCAATACTTTTCCTCCTTCAATCTCTGCAAACTCCGTTCAGTCATTTTTCCTCCTTCATGCCGATTCTGTTGAATAAGTCGGATTTTCAGATCGCCGGAACTCAGGCATGACCACCACCGGAGAACCTACTCACCACATTGAGTGGTTTTTCGGTCCTTCGTTGACCTTTGCTATTCTGTTACTGGGTTAGTTTGAGATTTTTTCTTTGTGCAGGCGCACCTATCCCGTAGAAGGTGGCCCTTGAGATGCAAGTTTAGCCAGACGCCAGAGGTTCTGTACCGCAGCCGCCAGCGTGAACTCATCGGTCGCGCCACACATGCCACGTGATCGCAAACGATCCAATTTCAGGATGCGCTTGAGGTGGGCAAACAACATTTCGACCTTCTTACGTTCGTGGCGAGAGCGCACTTACGCAGGTGTCGATGCAATGGGACGAGCCACATCACGAGTAGCTTCATGGACGCTGCGGGCGATTTTGCGAAACGCCGTGTTCGGGCAGCACCTGGCTTTCATCGGACACGTCGCGCAGTCGGTCGGCCTGGATCGAAAGATGATGGTGTTGGCTTTGGTGACGTGCGAACGCTCGTTCTTGAAGGCTCGCCATTCGCTACGCAATGCATTGCATTGCCGGCCGGCCGGCCGGCCGGGCAGCAGTATTCCTCAGTCTCTTCATTCCAGCGGAAATCGTTGCTCGAAAAACTGTCGTTCTTGCGCTCGGTTTTGTCCCACACCGGCACATGCGGTTCGATGTTTTTTTCCTCCACCATCCAGGCCAGCATCGGCGCTGCACCGTAAGCGGTGTCGCCAATGAGGCGTTCCGGCTTAATGTCGAACTGCGCTTCGACCCGATCGATCATCGTCTTGGTGCTCTCGACTTCTGCGGTTCGATGAGCCGGTGTGGGTGCCACATCCATGATCACGCCCTGCTCGGTATCGATCAGATAATTCGTGGAGTAAGCGTAGAAAGTTGGGCCGCCTGAAGCAGCGGCCCAGCGGGCCTGAGGATCCGTCAGCGACAGCCGCTTCGGTAGCGTTTCGGCCAGAGCCTCTTCATCGAGTGCCTCAAGATACTCACGCACGGCGCGGGTGCTCAGAGCCGGATCGCTCCAGTTGACCGGTTCATCACCCGGTACACCGCGCTGCCGACTGGCATCCGCCTTGATGATGCTGGCGTCCACGGCAAAGCCTTCACCTTTGACCAAGCCTGCGTCCATGCAACGACGCAGCACTTCATTGAACAGCCAGCGAAAGAGATCGCTGTCCCGAAAACGGCCGTGTCGATTTTTGGAAAAGGTCGAGTGATTGGGGACTTCATCTTCAAGACTTAACCGGCAGAACCAGCGATACGCCAGGTTCAAATGGGTCTCTTCGCACAGCCGCCGCTCGGAGCGAATACCGTAGCAATAGCCCACGATGAGCATGCGGATCATCAGCTCAGGGTCAATCGAAGGACGTCCAATTGGGCTGTAGAAATCGGCGAAGTAATGGCGCAGGTCGCTCAGATCGAGACATTGATCAATGCTGCGCAGAAGGTGATTGGCGGGGATGTGATCTTCAAGGTTGAACGAGTAAAACAGTTGCTCCTGCACACTCGAGAACTCTCCCATCATGCAGTGTGATCCCCGCCGGCCGACGCAGAGATTTTGCCGCAGGCCAGACAGGGGAGCTACTGCCAATAGCAGTCAGTCGACATGCGCTCTCAATATGAACCAAGGAGCGGTTCGTCAAGTGACGCAATTCAAACACTTTCGCACACTTGAAGGCTGATTCAACGCTCCACATCGCCAGAGACTAAATGCTCTGACCGCTACTCTCCGCTAGGGATGGTCTGAAATAGCCGCGTCTTTTTGGCTGACCGCAGCTCGTGGCTATTTAAAAAATGGCGCTTGATCGAAAAAACGATCAAATCAGTCGCTTATTCCCGTTTCTCGGCCCTCAAGCGAACTATTCCTATCCATTTTCCACATTACAGGCGCACCTCTCCTGCACCCGTCAGTAAATGTCGGCGAGCCATCCACAGATTCGACAAGGCAAACAGCGTCACCATCTGCGCTGTGTTCTTCGCCAGTCCACGGAAACGCACCTTCGTATAACCAAACTGACGCTTGATGACCCGGAAAGGGTGCTCCACCTTCGACCGCACTTGAGCCTTGGCCCTTTCTATCTTGCGAATTGCCTTGTAAAGAACGCTGTGCTCACCGTGTTTCTTGTAAGTACTGCGCCGAGCGGCAACCTGCCACATCACGCTCCGGTCGGCATGCTCTTCGCGCTTCTCGATACCGGTGTAACCGGCGTCAGCGCACACAGCGTTCTCCTCGCCATGCAGCAGTTTGTCGACTTGCGTTATGTCGGCGACATTCGCCGCTGTGACCACCACGCTGTGCACCAGACCTGATTCGTCATCAACGCCGATATGCGCCTTGGCACCGAAGTGGTGAGTCGGCCACAGGAACTGCCCCCGTAGCCGCTCGCAGAACCGTACGTGACACTCTCGCGTCATACGGCTCCCGTTATCCAACCTGTTGCTCGGTTACTTGCCAGTGATAAAACAGTCGA
>Ga0099823_1002504_pt1 | contig 16627 bp, 5 predicted proteins | sample CowpearedBW_FD_76831 | JGI IMG/M metagenome (GOLD analysis project Ga0099823, IMG submission 76831) | Root nodule microbial communities of legume samples collected from California, USA - Cow pea red BW | ecosystem: Host-associated > Plants > Roots > Nodule | place: USA: California | collected...
ATTCTTTAAACCCCCTTGCACCCAACTTATTCAATATTCAGAATCACTATTACCCCAAAATAAAGGAAGACCCCTAATATTTAATATCACTACCTCCTAAGGTAATTCTCCCCCTTGAAGCGCATGCATGACTCCCTCATCAAACCTTCCTAAATATCACGAAAATTCCACCTATTGATCCCAACCCAACAGAACAGAATCCAACCTCAGCGCACGACCCCTCAACCTACAGCATCACTACCACTACGCTGACGCCTGGTGGCCAACCTCCGTGCCGCCAAGCGGTGCTTACATTCTGGACTTTTTCCCAGATTTTCCCGCACTCATTGCCCGACCACTTTTCCATCTTCATGGATTCCCATTGCATACAAATCTAATCCCAGCACAATCATAACAATTCAGTATATACTTCCATTGATCACCAATTTCTATGTCCAATTCACAGTAACACATTCCAAATTTGTGATTTCTGAGAACACACATTCAACCCTAACTCATATACACTGTTCCATTTATTTAAGCCTTTGATTAGGTGGTTATACCTACTGTTGGTCAACATTACCACTCTATAAGAATCACCACTGAATATTGCCCCGATCAGATTCCACCAAGAATTCCAGAAAACCCAAGAATGAGTCAAATTACCCCGCGCCACCTGGCGGTTCAACCAGTCCCGCCAGGCGCTTCATCAGCAACCCAGAAAATAGGTAAGACGCTTTGCATCGCCTGGAGGCCGGGAGTGTGCCGCCAGGCGGTTCCTCTTCCAGGAACCCAAAACACACGAAATAGCATGAGTCGCCTGGCGATGGTTCATCACCCGCTAGGCGGTTTCTGGAAATTCCAAAAACGCAGAATTATAAAGGATTTAACATTACACAAACAACCAATATACCACACAGTTACACATTATTAATCATATGCGTAAAAACTACGGAGTCCAGCTCCCCTAACCTGGTTTTCCTTCGCTTAAGCTTGATGATCGGAATTCCTCCCTACGCCAATAGTTCCCTTAGCCTTCTCACAATTCAGTCCCTAAAAATCCCTCTCAATCTCACAAGCTCTCAGATTTTCGTGCTCTCTCTCTAGGTATGTTTTCCAGCTTGCAAAACCTTCACTATTAACCTAATTTTACCTTTTAAAGTGTGCCTAAAAACTAACTAAATGCCCTAGAACGAAAATTAATTATTAGGTGGTGTTTTAATGTCATTCACCAACTCCTTAAGGCTATTTTCCAGCCACCCCTCAGCTGCCATACCACTAGGGTTTTCCTTTCCACCTTTTCATATTCAAATCAAATCCAAAAGTGCCAAAAAATAAAGTTTAATGTAAGTTCTCCAAGGCTTGAACCCATAACCATGGGTTTACCAAATCAATATCAAACCATCATGCCAATTCATGTTTCATGCTTAACAAATCCAATTCAGACATCATATCATACCAGAACATGACTTCATAGTTTAAATAATAAAACAATAGCATAAAAGTTAGCATACATAGGACTCAAACCCAAGTCCTCTAACACAACCAAAATACTCTCAACCACTTAAGCTAGTACTTTGCCATGTCATACCAACCATAATTTAATGTCATAATTATTTCCCCTCCCGCATTTATTAATTAATTAATTATTTAATTAATTAAATTCCATTGGTCTTACACTCATCATGATCAAGCATATTATTATAAAAATAATAGACAATAAAATAACAACTAATTGGCATACACAAGACTCAAACCCAAATCCTTTCATAATAATAAAGTACCTTAACCAGTTAAGCTAGTACCTTTTCCACATCATAAAAACCAGTATTAAATTCCATAAAGGCTCCCACTACCCGCATTTGTTAAATAATTATTTATTTAATTATTTAAATTTCTTGGGTCTTACGTAGAGTATTTACAATTGTCAAGATTAAATTCATTCACTTCATTCTCATGCATTCACAAACATCTCAATTCCATATTCATGTCAAAGTAAACTTATAAGAATACTCAAATCCTATTCCTAGTGACTTTTAGCCTATGATAACTCTTCAAAGTCCAATCCCTTGGATCATCAACAAGCAATCATGCATTAAGTTCAAGACTTTTAAGATTATTAACGAATCATGTTCTATCTCTAGATACAAGCTTCATTAGGTATTCAATTTTAGTACTAGGTTCAAAAGACATTTCCCAACACCTCAAGAACCACAAATCATGTATGGATGTCCAAACCAAAGCAAACATTAAACATGGAAATCAAATACTAACATTGAAATGGAAAAGCATATGTATTAACAACATAAATTATACAAGAATTTAGTTCATTTCATCTAATCTCAACAAAAAGGTATAGCTCTCCATGGTAGAAAACCTAGGGTTTACAAATAGAAGAGATAAGGAAGAGATGGAAAACAAAGAGAAGATGCAAGCCCTCTCCAAAGGTTCTTAGCAACTGCTCCATGCTCCAATTGCGCCTCTCATTCACGTCTCCATCTCCCAATCGCAACCCATCTTCCTCTCCAACTCTAAAAGGGGTAAAAACCACCATGAATGTAGGAGAAGACTGAAGGAGGAGTAGGAGAGCTTCCCAACACCCCTAGCAACCTCCAAGAGGCTCTCCAAACACCCAAAAGTGTTTCTCTATCGTGAAAAATGAGGAATGACCCAAAACCTCGTGAGAAGCAAGATTAAATACACATGTTTTGACATGTCAGCGATTCCATCGCTTAACCTCGTCTTAGCACCGCTCAACACTAAGTTTTACGAATTGAATGGCGCTTAGCCTCGCTTTTCATCGCTCATCTTTATGGGCGCTCAGCCTTGTAAGCGCTCAGCCTTACTTTACCACCGCTCAACCAATTTGACAACATTCTATTTTTGAAGCACTAGGTGTGATTTCAGTGGCACCCAACGTGGGTATTTGCTTCAAATTGATTTTTTTTTCTTGTCCAAAACATGCTCCCATGAGTTCTTGCTTATTTTCCTCCACCACAAATGCTTCCTATTAACTTATTTAACACACTCAAAATAGAGAGTAGAGGTAAAACAAGCATAAAATAATTAAAACCCAAAACAATATAAAACACACTAAACCTGAGAATATAACAAGATAAAAGCTAGGAAAGAGTTGATTTATTCATGACAATAAACACATAAAACACTTAAAAAGTAACATTATCACTCACTCTCACACAATCACCCAAACACACCATCACAGAGGCAATTCCAGATTTCTCTATATTTTTTTGTATTTATGGATGACTTTTGAAGCTGTACTTGGGAGATTTCTTTCATTTTCACCGAACTCAGTGTTGTAAGAATGTTTCTCTTTAGTGAATTTCTATATTTCTTCCATTTCTACCGTTCAATTACCATGTTTTCGTTCATTTTTTTTTTCTAATTTGCATTCATGACTCAAGTTTAATTAGTTGAGTGATATTGATCCACTAAAACACTGAATTAGAGTTGGAATCATCTCGAAATTCAAATAATGCAACAATCATTCTACCTAGATATCAAAGGTCTTTTGACTAGGATCAATCGTACGTAAACCATTGACTTGAGTTATGAATTTTGAATCTGTAGAATTATGTATTGTTTCATACACGTTTGAATTTGAATTTCATTTTCTTGTGTTTCTCGTGCCTATTTCGTGTTCGTGATTTCGTTGTGATACTTTACGTGATGATTTCGAACCATTTCCATACTCAATTCATGATTCATTGCATCCAATTTCATGTTCGCACGCGTGTTCGTTATTTTCATTAAACTAGGGTTCGTGATTTAGGATTTTACATTTTACTCAACCATTATGCATGATTCCAGTTTTTGTGTTCTATTGAGATCATTTCTAAGCATTATGTATCATCACATTATCATTTCATCCATTCTATAGTAAGTCATGACCATGCCTTGCACATTTCACATATGAACATTCGTGAGCAATTTCCAGGTTTTAGTTTTATGAATATTATGCTATTAATTCGTTTCCAGTGGCTTTGTGGAGGTTAATCCACATGTTAGCGATCTCACATGTTTAGACTGTGTGTAGGAAAATCACATTGTATATTGAACATGCATTAATAGCTTAGGCATTTCATCAAATACCTTATATGCATTGTAGTTTGCATAAGCATTTCATCAAACACTTTGCATTCATACATATTCATATCATTTTAAGTTCATTTTAGTATCAATTTTAATAGATTTTGTATAGATTTCCTCTAATTCACAAAGCAAATTCAAGAAACATTCAAATCCCTTGCCTATCTTTAGGTTAATCCTTGGTTGATCACTATATTATATTAGTTAGTGAGGAAATTGATTTTTGACTAAATCTTTACGTGACTAGAGGTTTATCAAACAAGTAAAAAGCTAATTAACCAAAGTATATTCTTATTAATTCTTGTTAAAGTTTTCACCTTTAATCAAAGTACATTCTCAATCATTGGCAAAAACTCATTCAATCACATGAAAGTTTCTAAATTTAATCAAAGTACATTCTCAATTAAAATTGAAAACCCTTGGACTCATATGACCAACATGCATATAGATTAAAACATCTCACTAATCAGCTATGATGTAAAAAAATTAGTTTTTACGTGATTCAGAGATAAAAGACATAGATAAATGAAACCAAAACAATAATCAAAAGAACAAAGACATTATTTTAATCTCACCTAAAAATGCATAATGAAATTACAGTGGAACCAATCCTTGAAATTTAGCCCTCCATGAAACCAAAATACCATCAAAATAAAATAAAAGAGAATGGAGAGAGAGGATGAAATTAGACCCCCTTAAAGGGTTCCTAAACTCTGAGGTTCCAAATTTTTTTTTTATTTCTTCTTGGTCTCTTTATATAGTAAGACTTGATTGGACTTGTTCTTTATTTGTTCTGTTGCTGAAATCTCTTCAATATCATTAAAAAAATCATTATGATTCATCTTTATAGTGGTTATGAATATCTAAAAGTATTTGGAGAAATATAGCCAATTTTACAAATATTTGATAAATATAGTAGTTGATAATTTCTTATATATTTAAATTAATTAATTACTTAAATATATATAATAAATTATCACCAACTTATATTTGCATTAATTTTCTTAATTAACCATTTGTAATTTTGTGGTCCAAAGTTAAAGATAAATCCATGTATATCGATATTTATACTTTAGTCTCTCATGTTTAACCTGTTGACTAGATTTAACTAACTTTGAAGATTTGCCTTGCTTTGACTTGCTAACTAGGTCAATGAGAGACCCCACATGGCAGCTCTCTATCTCTCTTTCTCTTAAACTAAGGCCACTTCCGCTGGGATTTCAAACTGTTGTGGTGTGTGTCCTGGTGGTTCTTCAATGGTTCACGTTTCTAGTGTTGAAACTTGGAGTGTGTTCTTGCAAGTGCATGATGGATTTTGATTTTCTGGTTCGCGAACGCCGAACTGCTCGCGTTTTAAGGTTTTGTTGATGCAGAGGTGCGTTGTTGTGTTTTTATGCAGGTGCGTTGGCACGATGTTGTTGTTCGTGAAAGGCAAACTCGATGGAGCTACTAGCCATGGTGGCTTCAATGGTGGATTGCGTTCGACGACACTGCGTTGAGGATTGCTTATGCAGAGGCAATCTAGTGGCTTGCTCGCGGTTCTGTTAGGTTCGCGTTGGAGGCGATGTGGTGGCTCGCGGTTTATGTTTGTGGCGCGTCTTGTTTCCGGCGAACTGTACTCCAGTGCGGTTCATGGATGCAAAGGCGTGGGTGCATGAATCACGATTTGGTGATTCCATGGTTGTAACGTTGATGGTTCAACGAGGTTGTGCAATGGCCGGTTCTGGTCGTGAGGCTTGGTGAGAGGGAAAAAGATGATGATGTGGCATGTTCTAATTGGTCAGAATTTTTAGTGAAGGATCATGCCACTTATAAGCTATGATCGCACAAATTAAAAAGTGGTAGAGCATCACATGACGGCTTATGATTGGAGCTAATTTTAGTAGTGGTAGGAGGAATGAAAATAGATCTATTAGGGAGTGAGAATAGGTTCTATGTGGCTCATATTTTAGAAAGGAGAGTATATAATTAAAAATTAGAGATGCATTTATGTCTGATTTATTTTTAGAATTTATTAATTTTGGACTTATTTTGTATATAATTTAATTTCATATTTTTAATGGATCAAATTTAATTTTAGTTGCATGAATAATTATTAAAATATCTAAAAATAATTTATGCAACTAAAAAGTACTTTTTAAAATATTTTTATCTCACAAGTTCAATAAGTTCAATTATCACAAATCCTATTTAAATCAATGTACTCCTATGATAAGGACTTCTTGCGAGATGAAATGTTAATCTTGAGTAATAAAATATCATTGCAATCTCAATCAAGAGAATCTCTAACTTGAATGTTGAAAGAAGCTTCTAAAGGACCTTTGAGTTGGTGGTGAACACCACTATTTGTCTACTTTCTTTCCTCAGATAAAGGTGGTAGAGAGACTTTTTTCTTCTTTGAATCTTCTATTTTGAAAGTTGCTTTGTTGTCTAATCTTTTAAACTCAATAAGTTTTGACGGATTCACCTTTGTACAAATTCTAACCTATTCTTCGTTGACTTTTAAGAGATGAGCTCTCACTTAAGTGTAAGATCCATTAAATTTAAAATCACACAGACTACACTCATATAATTTTCACCATTAGGAGTTTTTCTTGTCTTTGAAATATATCTCAAGGTTTTGTTTAATCTTCTTGTTTAATAGTTTGATTAGGTATATTCATATTAATTTTCTATAACAAAACAAATTGAAAATATAAAATTCATTTAATATTTATAATTTAGAAATAAAATAAAAGTATATGATTTTAATAATTTTTATACCTAATATATTTATAAAGGTCAAATTGTAAAACTTTTATTTTTATGTTTATAATTTAAAATAAAATAAAAGTATGTAATGAATATATTGAAACCTAATATTGAAATTAAAAAGTGATAATTCAAAACTAATATTGAAATTAAAAAGTGATATTGAAAACGTATTTGAATTTATAGATTATTATTCGTTAACTAATGAATGAAATATATAACAATTTTAAAACATCAGAACTTCTGCTTTGGTCTTTCTCTTCTCCGTGGAAGCAGATCTCTTTCTACTTCTACATTCTTTCGCAATTGCCTTTTTTTTTTACAGATTTTCAAATCCTCCTGCATCCTTATCTTCTCCGCAGATCTCTTTAGCAATTTTGCTTAGAGATTAACTGATTTTTGCTTAAAGATATAAAAGAGTATATCTAGATTTCACTTCTTTAATTTCATAATTTCCTATTCGTTAAAGGAGTGTATCAAGTAAGATATTCGCATATAGTCTATAGGTATAAATGATTATTTTGTGATGTTCTATTTTATTTTTTATTTTCTGATTCGATTAATATTCTCTCATAACTGAATTTATCTTAATTTTTCATAAAAAATATACAAATTTACTTGAATATAAACAATAAATAAAAAATAATTATTTCAATTTTAAATTTAAATTAAAAATAAATATAATGGAAACAAATTACAAGTAAAGATAAATTTAAATAAATATTTATAAACAAACTTTTATTTAACTAACTAAAACTTTTAATCAAACAATTTAAATTAAATTTAACTTAAACTAAAATTAACAAAGATAAGTTTTTTCAATCTAATTCTAATGTAATATATAATTTTATGTTAAAGTTTTTGATAACGTTGTCGTTGACGCGATCAAATTAATACTACTAAACTATAACAATGTCAGTATTATTAAGATAATAGTCAACAAAATCGAAAGGGTAAAGTAACTCAAAGTCGTCTCCCAACAAACACAAAATTGATTTCTAACAAATTAGTTCTTATAAAACTATACAAAAAAGTTAGTTAAATATTTTTCTTTCAAATTACCTTGAACAAGGGTCTTTCATACTGACGGTTGACATAATGTCTGCACTTTTATTTGATAGACGGTTCACCAATAAAAATAATTCATCAAAATAAAAAATTTTGAAAAATAAAAAAAAATGATGATGATGATGATGTGGTCACATCAAGAAAAAACAAAAAGAGAAGCGATATTTAGAGAAGAAAAAAAAAGCAAACAAATGGTGAACACAAAAGAGGCAAATAAATTTTGGATGCAGCATTATTCAAATATCTTTGTTCCAAAATACTATCACATATTTTTTTAGTTTTTTACTATCCACATTTGCTTTCTTACCCTTAGCCTTGGTCACGATACAACAATAATAAAGCCCCCACAAGCCTTGGGGTGCTAATACCTTTCAAAAAGAGTTAATTCAAACTAGAGACAACGTTTAGAGTACCCACCACATTTCAACCTCTTAAAAAATGGGACAATGTGTCAATCCAAATCCTCAAATTAGGAAAACTTTTTAAGTCCCCATCATTTTTAAACCTCTTATTTCCTTCTCATGACTATAGTAGTGTGTCAATCCAGATCCTCAAATTAGAGAAACCTTTGAAGTCCTATTCATTTTTCTAACCCTTTCATCAATAACTTGGGCAAGTCAAACACATTTTGTACCCTAAGGCCAATCCATTTTCTCACATTGGGCCAAATTTTGAAGTCCCTATCATTTTCTTCATGTCATCAATAACTGGGGCAAGCCTAAACATACTTGGTGCCCTGATACCAAATCAATCTGGGCCAACTCCCTAGTCAGTCTTTGTCACCTCATCCAACCCCTTCTAAGCCATTGGAAATTTTATGCATGTTGTTTAGATGATGCTTCAAAGGAAATGATACAAAAAAAAAGTCTCTTATAAACTGATCAGACTAAAGAATTGATTTCAAAAGTGAAAAGAAAATGTCTCAAGGAAAAGGGAACTTCATGTCATCTGATCAAAGGTTTTGACACCTTGTTTCTCATGCATATCGGGGTTACGAAACCCTAATCCCTATACCAAGGTTTATGACACCTTATTCCTCCTGCATATCAAGGTTACGACACCCTGATCCCTGCCCCAAGGTTTTGACACCTTGCTTCTTTTGCATATCGAGGTTTTAACACCTTGATCCTTACACCATGGTTTCCACACCTTGTTTTCTCCTCTTTAAGTCGGTGTTTCAACACCCTGCCAAGGTTTCAACCCCTTGTTTCTTCTCTTTAAAAACATGGCTACCAATGTTTGAACACCCTATCAGCTCTCTCTTGCAATCATTACTCCATTTCAAAATACTTCGAATTTCATCCTACATATCTCCATAACAACAAGTTTGATGATTGAAAAGAGAACAATTGACTCTAGCAAAAAAAAAAATCAAAAGGCAGAGATCATAACTAATTTTTCATCATGTATTCATGCATTTCAGGATTTTGATCTACAATAATGTTTTCACCCCTTATGCTTGAATTAAGCAAACATATCATGCATAACCATTTGCATGTCAGATAGTAGATTCAAAAAGCAAAAGTATTGACATCATAACATAAGTAAGCATACTCATGCATCATACTTCTCCAATCAATTTGCTTTCTCAGAAGGAATCAATACTACAAAGTTCTTCTTCTTGACATTCCTAGGATTAATGGTCCTCTTCATTCATATGAATGACCTATATATTTTGGGCCCACTTTGGCCCACAAAGCCCAGTTTGCCTGGCCCACTAAGCCCAATTTACCTAGCCCCCCAAGCCTAGTTTTGTATTGGCCTCCAAGCCAAGTTTTGTACTGGCCTCCAAGCATAGTTTTATCTGGCCCAAGCCCAACTTTGTCTATCCTCCTAAGCCTAGTTTCATTGGGCCCACCAAGCCCGGTTCAATATTGGCCCGAAGCCAAGTTTTATCTGGCCAAGCCTAGCTTTGTCTAGCCTAAGCCCAGTTCTATCTAGCCCAAGCCCAACCTTGTCTGGCCCACAAGCCCAGTTTAGTACTAGCCCCCACGCCCAGTTTTTCTAGCCCAAGCCCAGCCTTGTCTAGCCCATCAGCCTAGTTTTGTACTGGCTCCCAAGCCCAGTTTTATCTGGCCCAAGCCTAGCTTTGTCTAGCCCAAGCCCAATTTTATCTGGCCCAAGCCTAGCTTTGTTTGGCCAACAAGCCCAGTTTCGTACTAGTCCCAAGCCTAGCTTTATCTAGCCCAGGCCTAGCTTTGGCTAACCTAAGTCCAATTGTATCTAGCCCAAGCTCAACTTTGTTTGGCCCACCAGCCCAATTTTGTATTGCCCCACCAAGCCTAGTTCCGTAATGGCCCCCAAGGCTAGCTTTTTTTGGTCACCAAGCCTAGTTTTGTACTGGCCCAACAAGCCCAATTTCATACTGGCCCTCAAGCTTAGTTTTATCTGGCCCAAGCCCAACTATGCCTGGCCCACAAAGCCCAGTTCGCCTAGCCTCCTAAGTCTAGTTTTTTGGAAAAAAAAAGAATAATGAAAGAAATGAAAATGCAAAAAATTCCTTTCAACACATTTCATCACTATCATGCACTTTCATCATATCACATTATCCATCATACATCATAAAAATCAATGAGTCAATAAAAAAATCGTTCAAAAAGAGAACATTGTAAAAAATTCAATCAGTATGAATATTTCGTACAACTTTCACCAATGTTAAGCATTCATGTGATGTTTGCCAACACATCAAAATCATCTTTGGATTCTCCTTTCGGATAATGACCCTCTCCTTAGGAAAATGGTCAAGTCCAAGTTCTCCTTTCAGCAAACGACCATCTCCTTAGGAATGGTCAAGTCTAAGTTCTCCTTTCAAACATCGACCTTCTCCTTAGGAATGGTCAAGTCCAGATTTTCCTTTCAGACAATGACCCTCTCCTTAGGAATGGTTAAATCCTTGTGTTCTCCTTTCTAATAATGACCCTCTCCTTAGAAATGGTCAGACCTACTTTGTTGCATCGAGACCCTCTCCTTGTGAATGGTCATCGAGTTCCTCACATATGGGCCCTTTCCTTGGGATTGGCCAAATCTTTCTTTCAGATTAAGACCCTCTACTTGGTAATGGTCGTCAAAATTTTGGACAATGACCCTTTCTTTGGTAATGGTCAGATCCGCTTTGTCGCATCGAGACCCTCTCCGTGAGAATGGTCATCGATTCCTAGGCCCTCTCCTTGGGATTGGCCAAATCCTTCCAAATACAGACCCTCTCTTTAGGAAGAGTTAAATCCTTTTTGTTGCATCGAGGCCCCTGTGAGGCAATGGTCATTGATTTTCTATGTTACATCGAAACCCTTTCCACTGGAATGGTCATTGATTTTCTTATGTTTACATCGAGGCCTTCTACAAGGGAATGGTCATCGATATCTTTACATCAAGACCCTTTGTACGACAATGGTCATTGATTTGCGTGTCACATTAAGACCCTCTCCAATGGAATTGCCATTGATTTTCTTATGTTTACATCTAGGCCCTCTCTTTGGGATTAGCCTTTTTTTTTCTCTTTGAATATGGACTCTCTACTTTGTAATGGTCACAAATCTTTTCGGATGGGGACGCCCTCTTAGAAATGGTTGAATCCACATCTAAAAATTCAAAAAAAAAAAATTCAAAAGCAATATTTTGAAAAAAAAAAGAGAAGAGGGATTTTCAAAAATTCAAAACAAAAAAGGAATTTTCAAAGTTTGTCTAGCATCATGACCCTCTATGCTAAAATGGTCTATGATTTGTTTCTTTCTTCTTGGATAAGACCCTCTCCTCTAGAATGGTTAAGTCTTTTTTGTTTTTTTATTTTTTCAGGTTGTGACCCTCTTCAAGGAACTGGTCATCGTATCTATTTGAATCAGATTTAATTCCCCTTTATCTCTTTAAAACCTAAACAAAATTAGTGTCTCTATCTTTACTTATTTTTTACTATGATAATATGAAAATGCTAAATTTTCATATTATTTAATAAAATCTAAGTAAAGAGAGGCAACTATCAACAACTAATTTTGTCCGAGTAAATAAAATTGATTTGCAAAAATTTCAAAAAAATAGATAATAAATAATAAGGTTCTAAAATGTTTCTTTTTCACAATTTTGTTTTAGTCATACCTTTTTTTTTTAATTTCTACATCATTCACATTTTCCTTCTACTCTTTATTTTTATTTTCTTTTTCTTAAATACATATATTTTTTGCTTTTATATTTTATTTTTATCTTCTGCTTTCTTTTATTTTATTGCTTTTATTTTACTTTATATTCTTTTTATTTTATTTTATCTTATTTTTATTTTTAATTTTAATTTTTCATTTTATCTTATCTTATTTCTTTTTTATTATTTTCGTTTTTGTTTTTTTTAATATTACGTATTTAAAAAAATTAATTAAAATGAAGGAAAAAGGTGAAAATTGAAGTCAACTTTGGTTGTTCCACCTCTGTTGACCCTTCCACTCTCATGCAAAGAAAAACGTTGATCTTCATACGTTACTCTGCTCTTGAGATTTTGGCACTTAAAGGGAAATTGTTGCCATGTGTGTCATGGCTGCACACCTATGGCCGTCATAGCAATGTTAGTAGGGTGGTTGGAAGGTATTCTGCCTCATGCTTTTTTATCATTGGCAAAAATTCAAACAAAATATACATAAAATGGGAAATTGGCATGGTAATAATAACAACATGGTCATATGAGAAAAAAACACAACTTGATAGCCATCAAGAAGGAAAATGGACATAATTTCTTTGCTCTCAACACACTCGGACCTGAGACAAAAAAAAACTGGAGAACGCATATATACAGGAGAGGAGGAGAAAATGAGGGAACAACTAGCACAAAGAGAGCTCCGAGATGTAAGTACTGAACCTTCAATGTTTGTTTATGTATAGCATGATGTATAAGTGTTAAGCTTTATGCTTCATCTTTAACTTGAATGACTGCCATGAACGAGCGGGATACATTGTATTCCCTGCATTTATCTGTTTAAATGTTTGGCTCATGACTCGAATATATCAAATGCCATGTTGTTGGAGTGCTTAACGATCTTCTCCCATCACAACCAAAAACCACCCGCACCAGTAACTGAATCTTCACAGCCTCACCTTCCCACACCAATCCTTCCTCCTTCATTTTTTTCATCCTAAAAAATAGAAACCTAAATGCATCATTCTCTCAACCACCAATCATCATACACAAATCACACAACAAAAACATCTCCATCACTAGTGAGCCGTCTAGTGCTTTAACCTTCACCTCGTACCTACATAAAAAAAATAGAGACCCAAAAGTAGCACCCGTTCGGCCATTAGAACACCTGCATTCATAATCACCTTCCTCGATTGTAAGACTCGAGGAATTTAAATAATTAAATAAATAATTATTTAATAAATGTGGGTAGTGGGAGCCTTTATGACATTAAATGCTAACTTCATGATGTGGAAAAGTACTAGCTCAAGTGGTTGAGAGTACTTAGTTGTGTCGAAAGAACTTGGGTTTGAGACCTATGTATGCCAAATTGTGTGATGGTTTTGATTGTATTATTTTTAGGATATGCTTGAGCGTGATAAGAGATTATAAATTTCTAGATTTATAGAAATTATCCCGAAGCATGAATTGGTTGTGCACTTGCTTTGTAATTGGAGGGTTGTGTGTTTGAACCTTGATCTGTGCGAAATAAATTTCTTTTTGCTAAAATCATTTTTGGCATGAATGTGAAAAGCCAAAAACCTTAACTATTTTGGAGGCAGGGCTAGAAAATCATGATTGAATGGTCATTGAATATTCCTTAAACTCTCTTTAATGGAATTTTCGTTTTGCTACCATTTAGCCAAATTAAAGCATAGTTAAAGGCTCCATTAAGGTAAGAGAGAGTGTTAGTGAGGCTGCCATTGATGCATAGAATGAGGAGAAAACTTTCAGAATATTCACGGGTTTTAGAGAGTTAGAGGGAGTGCTGAAAGGTGGAAGAACAAATGAAGCTTTGGGAACCAAAGAGGCTAGCTAAGTTTTGCAAGTGGAAGCAAGGAATACCAGGTTAGGGGAGCTGTACTACGTGCTTTATGTGTATTGTATTTTTTCTGGATTGATTGAAATGCATGTGAACCCTAATTTCTACCTAAAACGTAATAAACTGTTCTTGTTTCTGGAATTTTCCAGAAATCGCCTGGCGGCGTTGATGACCCGCTAGGCGACGCATGTTCCAGAACCCAGTTTCTGGGTTTTCCTATGAACCACCTAGCGGCTAGGTGTTGTCCGCTAGGCGATGCTAACTGGTTTATCTAGTGTTCTGTTTTCTCGAGTTCTAAGACGTTGGTGATGCGTGGATGGATTACGTATGGCCAATTCTAAAATTGCTTGTGTGTGTACGTGTTTGAAATTGTATGAATGGATGATAAAGGTATGAATCTTGCATGAATTTGGGGTTAGGGTTCATATTGTCATTGGGGTGAATAAACGTGATTTCTGATTACCATTATTATATGATTCATGAAAATAATCTTAAATTGTACAAACATGGTCTCTATAGGTTGTTAAGCATATAAAAATTATGTCAAAACATGTACTGGAATTTGGAATTGGGTGTTTAGGGTTCGTGCAAGTGCAGGAAAATCTGGGCAGAACCCAGAATTTGTATGCACCGGTTGGCAGCACATGAACTGCCGCCAGGCAACAAATCAGGCATAGACGTGCAAGCTAGTTTTCGCTTCGCGTTGGATTTCTGGGTTTGGATATCTAGAGCGTTTGTACATATTAAAGAGAGAAATTGGACATAAGGGGTGGAAAGAAAACCATGCGTGTGAGATGAAATGGATTAAGTATCACTAAGTAATAATTTGGCTATATGCGCACCACAAAATAAAGTTCCATGCAGGCTATTATATGTACTGTGCCTATTGGGAGGCTGTAATTATGTGCAAAATGTGTTGTTAATTTAAGTAATGGGGGTATGTTTAATTGTTAATTTGATGGGGGCAGAGTGGATCTTGTCATAGTTAATTAAGGGTGTAATCGCAATTGTGAAACCATGAATATGTTGCCATGTGATTCAGTCATAGGATTATGACTGGATAAGTCGACTTCCGGTGATACATTTTGACTTCTAGAAGTCGACTCCCGGTGAACATTTTGACTTTCAGAAGTTGACTTCCGGTGGTACATTTTGGCTTCCAGAAGTTGACTTACGATGATATATTTTGACTTCCGATGATATATTTTGACTTCCGAAAATCGACATTTGGAAGTCATATATATTGACTTCTGGATGTCGACATCCAAAAGTAATTTTGGGGCTGTGATGTTCGTGGGTTTCTTAAATGGTCAAAGAGTTTTTTGGGAATTTAAAGAAATTTTAGAGGGTAGAAGGAATTTTGGAGGTGCAAGAAGAAAGACCCGATATTAAATGGGTGTGGGAGGTTGAGAAAAATATGGAGAAAGTGTGAACCGTTTGTGGTGAGAAGGAATAGGATGTTGTTGGAAAAAAAAATAACAACACGGCAGAGTGTGAGTTAACGGGTATAATTGTTTTTTCTTTTTTATTAAAATCAAATTTATTTTATAAAACTATTTTTATTATTTAAAAACTGTTTTTCTATTTTTACTTTATTTTTTTATTATAAAAATCATTTTTTATTTTTATCCTTAATTATAAAATTATTTGTCTGTTTTTGTTTTTATCTTTAAAAACTTATTTTACTATAAAAGTTATTTTTTGTATTCTTTCTATTTTAAAAAATCTTTTAGTTAATTTATATTATATATTTAAATTAGTTACCTAAAACATAAAAAATTAAAATTATTATTATTAAAATTATTTTACTTTATTTTATTTAATATTTAATTATCTGGACGAAATGTGAAATTGAATATGTACATTGTTCCTGCGGAAACAAATAAGAGACGTTAGGGACACAAATAATGTCTTACACCTCAATCCTTGACCTCTCGAACTGGCTCTTTCTCAGTTTGCACATGTCATCTGCTAGCGTACACGGTTTGGACCCTTAAGAGATTACCTGCGGAGAGGGCTTCGACGATCAAGTCAGCAAAAGGGCTCTAAAAAAGTTAAATCTTAGATTAAGGAATTAATGAAAACGTACCTCTTAATTGATGGGGTCCACGTGTATTTATAGAGTCATTAATGGTGGCTGCCACCTTTATGGGCTGGGCCAATACTTGAATTTCTAGGTGGGCCTGACCTGGGCCCAAACCCTGTGTTAGTTTTTGTTAACACCAGGGGTCCTGTCTTCAATATTCTAAGTTTAATGTAATCAACCTATGACGCCTTGTCATCTAAAGTAGGCGGCCTAGGCCGCTATGTGTTTCTGATTGGCTGGTTATATACTTGGTGATTTTATTTATGGGGGTTACGCGTAGGTGGCCTTGGCCGTATGATCTTCTTGGTCCGCCTAGGTGCAATAAATACATAGACCATAATCTTTATCGACATGATTAATATATATATATATATATATATATATATATATATATATATATATATATATATACACGTATTATGTGAGTATAACCTTTGGCCACAAGACGAGCTTTGAGGCGATCAATAGTACCATCAGGTCCAACTTTGATAGCAAACACCCACCTGCAACCAACAACAGATTTTCCAGACGATAACGGGACCAGATCCCAAGTTCCACTGTTATGAAGAGCATTTAGTTCATCTGTCATGGCCTGACGCCAACCAGGATGGGCTAAAGCTTCACGAACAGTTTTTGGAATGGTCACAGAAGAAAG
>Ga0099823_1002506_pt1 | contig 16625 bp, 7 predicted proteins | sample CowpearedBW_FD_76831 | JGI IMG/M metagenome (GOLD analysis project Ga0099823, IMG submission 76831) | Root nodule microbial communities of legume samples collected from California, USA - Cow pea red BW | ecosystem: Host-associated > Plants > Roots > Nodule | place: USA: California | collected...
AATGAGACTCACTTCAGCAAGGAATTCTCCTTCTCCTTGTTTAGCCTCATTCAGTCTCTTGATTGCTGCATGTCTTTCATCTGATAAAATACCTTTGTACACAACCCCTCCTGCACCCCTTCCAATCTCTTCACTGAACCCCTTTGTGGCTTTCTTCAACTCTGAATAACTAAATTTTCTGAATCTATCGGTCAGTGGATGGTAATCGTGTTCATCTGCATGAGACTTTCGGCGCGTCTTAACTACGAAAACCCACACGACAAACACGCAGACCGATTCAATAGCACCAATTACTATGGCCACCCAAAGAAAAAACCTCACAATCTTGTTCACATGATATTTGTCATACACTCTGGGAATTTCAACAGCACAAACATGCGCATCTGAACGAAAAGATTCTTCCCTGAAAAGGCTATGATTTTTAGGCACTTTCACGTATATTGTTCCTTTGAAACTGGGTGTTCGGCGGCCGTTCAGCAATTGCATCTTTGTGTAGCAATTGTAAACGTTCTTGCCGTCATTGTATGAGTACTGAAACCCCTTACAGTTACAGTCTTCTAAGCACAGATTCCTACAATAGCTATAGCTATTAGCTTCAGAAAAGTTAGCATCATAACCATAAATCTCAACACCCAGCAACTCCAAGAAGGTAGACTCACTTCTATTGCAAGACAAAACGAACACAGGTTCACAGCCATAAGACCAATCGCTATGGTTCTTCACTCTATGTCCCGGAAGACACGAGCACTTCCTTCCATGCTCATGATCATAACTGCACGCACTGTTAGCTCCACAAATCCCGTGGATATTGCAAGCGTCAGCTCTCGCTTGCCACGAAACAAACCATTCATCATGCAGCGTATACACTCTAAGGTTACCATCAGAGTCAAGTTTCAATCTTCTCTGCTTCGTAGCGCCATAATCAGATGTGATGAAAGTAAAACTATCAGAAGAAATGAATCTTCCGAGTGAGTCCAACGCCGCGAATCTACTGCTATTGTAAGTAGACCTTCCAGCGTCCCAACTCACCAACCATGGATATGGCCAGTAAATGCTGGAAACATCAGGGCCATCGTAGAGAAGACGAAGAACGTTGTCATCGTCGAAGAAGAGCTTGTAGAAACCGGAGGAATGGTTAGTGTCGCTTCTTGAAGACACGAGTTGCGTTCGTCTCGTGAGGGGCTGTCCCGGAAGAAGAGTATCGGTGGGAAAATCAAAGCTTTGCCACAGAACGGTTCCTTGGAGGTCACGCAAAACCAGATTGCCATTGTCGCTGAGCTTCAACAGTGGTGAAGCCAATGAAACAGTGTTCGAAGACCACACCGTTCGTTGAGCAGCATCATCCAAAACAAGGTTACCGGTTCGTGAGAGAGAGAGTTTGGAGCGTTTTCCGTTGACGGGGTTCTCGCGGTTCGCCATCCACACGATTGTAGGGTGGTTGTGGGAACGGGGTTGTGTGAAGCATACGGCGAAGGAGTAGACGTTTTCACCGACGGCAACGAAGCCGGCGGAGAAAACACCGTTTGGGGAGAGAATAACGTCTTCGGGTTTCTCTACGGAGAGGAATGAGTCCGTGGTGAGTGATGAAAATGCAGAATGTGAAGTGTGCAGAGAGAAGAATTGCAGGAAAAGAAAGAGTAAGATTGAGGAAGCCATGTTGAAGTTCATGCAAACGATGCAAAAGCGAAAACGTTGCGTTTTGTGGTGTGATGATGGATGCTGTATATAAAACTGGTTTCGTTGACGGACTTTTATGGTCTACGTAAAGAAGTCACCTTAATTTGGAAACAGTCAAGAAATTTTGCACCACCCAACAAAAAACACTCCACTTAGCAATTAAAAAAAATTGTTTTAATAATATTTATTATATTTTTTTAACCTTATATTTTAATATAAATTATTATATATATCATAAAGTGGGTTATCTAGTGGGAGTATTTTTTTAAGGGGTGTTAAAGTATTATTTTTCATGAAATTATTCTGCATTTGGAAACTAGGAAGAACTTCTAAAAGCACAGTGTGTGGAAACTCGTTTTCACATCTAAAAAGTTTTTTACATCTATTTGAACAAACCTTTCATTCCAAACATCTTTTACGCCATTGTTTCCTATTATGTAAAACAAGATATGTACTTTATAAAAAACTAATCCTAATTTATAATGACAACTTTGATTAAATCTTCATCTCAATTTTAAATCATAATTGGAATAAGTTTAAGTTATTAACTTCCACATTTTTTCTGTTTTCTTAGCCACATATAGATGTCTTTAGGATATAGGATTTAAAATTACTTCTAAAGATTCCAATAATGATCTAAAAAACATCCATAGCACAAAAAGAAAAAAAAATCAACTATTGATCTTGATGCAACATCATTTTCTCTTCTCATGAGTCATGGATCTCTAAACACTAAGAGAATAAACTAAAAATATTAAATAAAAGAGCTATAGAGAGTAAAATTAGCCAAAACGAATTTGTGTTTTCATTATCATCTTAGTGAGGCTATCTCATCTTAAAAATAGAGTGTCGATCTAAAGAGATAACAAAAATAAAAATGTAAAAGTTAAATAAAAAGATATTTATTTAGGTTTTACGTCTATGACAAATTTAAATATTTTCAATTGAATTTTAAATAAAAAAAATTCATCAATTAAAAACTATTAAAAGATTTTATATTTTTCAAAAGCCTACCGTTTATTTTTGTTATTGATTGAGTGACACAACTATTATTTTTTAGCATCACTTTGTTTGCTAAGATTTTATACTTAATATAAAATAATATTATAGCTAATATAAAACGGCTAATGACTTATATTGCTCATTAACTATGCAGTATTATTTTATATTAATCACGACATCTCATATTTCTTTCCATATGTGAAGATAATAAAACAAGATTGTGGAACAAAATATCATTTATGTCACCCAATTAACAAAAATAAAGTAAAGATTAATAAGAACTCAATTGAAAAATATAAAAATTTTGAATACAGAAAGAAGAAATATTAATAAGAATTCAATTGAAAATAATTGAATTTATGAAAAACTTAAACCTTTTTAATTAATTAAACTGATAAAAAATAAACTTTGTTCATGAATAGCTAAACAATAATGATTACCATTTCTATAACTACTATAAATTATAGTTTTAATTTTTATGTATTGAAAAGTTAATCCCATTAGACTAAAGTGAGAATTGTTTAAAATGTTGGTCATTGCTTTTTCTTGTTGTGATCCTTGCATCATGATTATTAGTAGAATTTTCTATGACGTGTGGTGGACGTTAATTAACAAAATGGCGCACTACATTAAATTGGCCAACATCAAGTCTTTTTCATGAGTCATTGGTGTTGAAGTCATAATCGATGGATTTGGACCAAACTTCTCAAAACAAGGCTGCTTCGAATGGATATGGAATTTCTTACGGAGAAGATAGTGGTTTGAATAGAAAAAAAAAATGCCTATGTCACTACCATGATGAACAACATACAAAAGAATAGTCCATGTAAATAAATGGTTTTGGAGGGGAGAAGATAAGCAAGTTCCTTATACCTTGAGTCCAACATTTTGTACGGCGAGTTATAATTAATAAGGTGGCAATGTTGGGGTATTTTTTAGGTTGTAAAAAGGATTGCAATGTTCTAAGCTTGTATAGAATATTGACTGTTAAAGGAGGTGTGGGTTTATTGTTAGGCTTCATTGTTATATCTATGTTGAGAAAATGAATATAGAAATATATAATTTTCTTTGTTGATAAAAATAATAATTAATAAAGTGGCAACAAACCATAATTTATATAGAGTGTTCAAATGAGTAACAAAACTTGTGTGAGGTGTAGAATTATAATGTAGAAATTGTTAATCATGTAAGGTGGCTACATTCATTCGGAAGATGTGTGACTCATGAGCAACGCTATGATCTATGCATCATTATATAACAACTTTACACTTGAGTTAATTTGAACGCTTAAATATAAATAGAAAATACAACAAAGTATGATGATGTATATTGGTGACAATTGTATGATGTATTTGAAATATTGTCATTTTCAAAAATGGAAAAAATTGATGTTGACGAAAGTGTTCAATCTAGCCTAACTTAAAATATGGTTTTCGATAGTGCATAAAAGTCTTGGTGCCAATTTCTCATACTTTAATGTGTTTATGTCCAACCATGTGCTTACAATCTATGTGCAGTTAGGATCTTTGGTTCAAGTTGTTGGAGGGCTCCTTTCTTATCTGATACAATAACATACATTACATCATAGAGTGAGTGAATTGTTGTTCATCATATAGGGGTGAGTGGTATCAACAGGTTAATAGACTGATATATTAACTGATGGGATGAGGACAAGTATGTATTGTTATGTGTTCCAATGAGTTTAGAATGGAATACTATCTATATATACGATGTGATGCTTAAGATCATATTTGAAAATAGTATGGTAAGAATCTACTAGGATAGTAGGAAAAGTTTTATAAAGATGACATGATTTTCTATTTTGGTTATGAAACCTATATTGTTGTGTGATATTTTTGAAGATCGGGTTTGTTGTAACCAAACATATAACAATAATAGTACACCTGGATTTTGGTCGAGCTGTCCTTCATCATTGATGTAGGAAAGCTCAAAAATTGTTTGAATAACAATTTTTCTCTTTCTTTTATAACAACGGAGACGAGTACGATGCTAAAACTTTGATTTCACTATATTTAAGAAAGTATTCAAGAGTCTATACAAAAATAGTTTAGTTGATATTTTATGTAATATTCAATGTGAAGGACACAGATCTATAATTATGATGTATTTAGTTAGAGGCAGACATTACACATGATGACAAATTCTTTCTTTTTTAACTTCTTTTATATATTTCTTTGTATATAAGTTAGGACAAATCTCTTTCTTCTTTCAATATATTTATTTTTTAATTAAAAAAATACTTCTACATCTACTTATAATTTACTCATAAGTAAACTCATAAAAGAAATTTTAATTTATATTCAAAATTTAACGTATAACTTATTAAATCTCCTTTGATTTTTATCAATCACAAAGTAACTTATTATATTATAAATTTTCCTAAAAATTTATTAACAATGTAATAATACAAATTAATTCGATTTTACCCTTTTAGCATAGTTAAACTAAAATAAATTTTAGATAATTTAATTTAAAATTATATTTAAAAGTAACTTGTTTAAAAGTATTAATTTAGAGGAAATGCATATGCAACTAAAAAAATTCAAATGATTTAATATGTTTTAACAAAGCATAAATTATTTATGTAATTCCCAATAAGCTTATACCATATATTACTATGAAATTTAACATTTAAATTATAGTGACATCCAAAGCTCATCAATCTTTTACCTCACATGAAAATTTATTAAAATAAAAAAACAAAAAAAAAATACAAAGCATAGGAGTCACACCAAACCCATATAAAAATTACACTTAACGAGATAGACAAATTATACCTATTAATACACAGAGGTAAACCATCAAACCACTTATAATATTCTCTATGAATTAAAGTCAAATTAGCTAATTTATTGTTAAGCTTGATAAATACTTGGTATTTAAGCTTTGTTAACCTCTCTTATTTGTCTTTATTTCATGTGTTTTGTGTTTATTTCTTAGGAAGTTTACTAGTGTTTTGTGTATTTTTTAGTTAGGAGTATTTTTCTTTTCTTGGGTCATTGTTTAGGAAATTATATAGGAAAATGGAAGTCTACAAAGTTGTCTATAAGGACCATCCCGTCCAGCCAGAGCTCCACCACTCGCCCAGCAAGAAGTCTGTCTCGCCTAGTGAGAAGTTTGTCTCGCCTAGTGAAAGGAGTTAGTTCTTTGGTGTGAAAATGTAAGGAAACTCGAAACTTCGGTCTAGGGCACATTTGGGGACAAATCTACAGTAAATTCTTCCATCTACTTGTGCGAATTCATCAAATTTGTATGTTCTAGATGATTAGGAATAGTTAATCTCCATTTTCATTTGGACTGGACATAATGAATTCATACTCTATGTAACTTTTCCTATGCAATATAATCTCTTTCGTATTCAATTATTCTATCTTGATTATTAATGTGTATGATAGGAATATCATGTTATTTGTTGTTATCGAATCATTGGAAAATGTATTGGAACTAGACATGGATAGAACAACCAAGAGTTATGTTCTAGGGATAGACATCATCTCTTGGCCATTCTAAAAATGTGAGCTTAATGCAAATTGTATGCTAAAATGGCTAAGGAATTAGAGTTTTAACATATGATTTAGAACTTGCTTCTAAGGAATTAGAGTAAATATGCTTTTAACTTGAATGTGACTTCATAGAGATATATATTGTGTGGTGTTACATTAATTTGATTCATGAAATTCAATCCTAATGAAGCTTTTTACCGAATCACATCTTTATTTTTATGAATTTTGTATGTTTTATTTTACTTTGAATCAAAAATGCTTTTCACAATTGCTAAAATCAGTAAATAATCACAAATAGATTAACAAACACAAATCCCTTGGGAAAACGACACTTGGACTACTATTTTACTACTTGGGACGAATTGGTACACTTGCCAATAAGTTAACATTTATCTACAAAATGATTTCTCTAAAAAAACATGAGAAATTTTAAACTGTATATGCTTACAAAAAGGCAACCATCAAATTTTATGTTATTTCAAGAAACATTTTAATATTTAGTTGGAAACTAATGTAGAAAGTCACCTTTGGTGTTAGGTGTGATGTCACCTGACGTCAAATGTTGCAGTTTTTGTCAGTTTTCTACCTAACATATAGAAAAGTTTCTCATAAGCCTAAAAGGTTCACTTAACTGGCGTAGAAAAGTTTCCTACAAGTCCAGAAGGTTCACATTCTCACTTTTTCATTCCTTTTGGTTTTATGTCATCATTATTCTTGTCCTTTTTATCATTGTTATTCATTTAAGGGGTCATTGAAGTTGGAGAGGTGTCTCTCCATCACACCTTTGTTGTTCATATAAAGTGGAAGTAGGTATCGTGTATTCACATTTAGATTCTAGTTGTAACTATCATGTCACTATGAGGCTCAAAGAACTTCTTTTGGTTGCGACTCTACCTTACAACCATTGTTGCTCTTTTAAATCTCTTCATATTTGTAGGTAGGTACCTAATATAGTCATTTTATTTATGAGATTGTTTGTATGTGAGAATTGGTATGTAGAGTTGTCAATTTGGTCCAATCCACAAGGCTTGGCTCTTGCCCTTATAGGACAAAACTGAAAGAGCTTATAAGGTTAAAAAGTCCATATGGCCAAAATAACATCAAAAGTCCCATGGGTCAGAACCATCCCATGGAACGGTTTGTGCGAGTTAGTCTCATATGAAGATAGACAAGGCTAGGTAGAGCCCAAGTTAAGTAAGTCATTCGAGTTGAGGTCTAGGTTAGGTTACATGTAGGAAGGTTGACAGAATCCACATCGTGCTGAGTTGAACCGAGCCCACATTGGACATAATCGAGTTGGGCCCACCTTAGGTAGAGTCAAGTTAGACCCACCTATGGTTGAATCACATCAAGCCCACCTAAGGTCGAGTTGAGTCAAGTTCACCTCACTTCGATTAGAGTCCAGATCATCTTACGTCGAGTCGAGTTAGGTACCTCTCATGATAAGTCAAGTATAATATGGGTCCAGGGTCAAGCCAAGTGTGACTCAAATGAAGAATTGAGCAATGTCGTTTAGAGTCACATAATCGAATCTAGTCGACTTGGGTTGAAGAATCGAGACAAGTCGACCTAAGCTAAAGGTTGAAACGGGTAACCTAGGTTAAAGTTTGAGAGGAGTCAGCCCAAATTGAAGGTCAACTCAAGTTGGCTTATGGCAAAGGGTTGAGCCAAGTTGGTCACAACAGAAAATGTAAGACAAGTTCATGCCAAAAGGTAAGACAAGTCGGTTCGGGTTAAAGTTCGAGAAGAGTTTGCTTAGTCCAAAGGTTGAATCAAATCTCCCCAAACCAAAGGTCGAGCAGAGTCGACCCAGAAGGTCGAATTGAGTCATCCTGGATCGATGATCGAGATGACCAAGGTTGAGTTAAAGAATCGAGGCATGTCGACTTAGGATAAAATTCAAGTTAAGTCGATCTAGATAGAAGGGTCGAGGAAAGTCATCTTAGACCCAAGGTCAAGCCTAGTTAAATTACCCCAAATTGAAGGTTGAGTCAAATCGGCTTGGGTTGATGATCAAGGCGGTTTAGTGTGGATTGATGGTCAAGGTGAGTTGGTTTAGGATGAAGGGTAGAGTTGAGTAATCTTGAGCTTAGTGTCAAGTGGAATGGGCCTGCACCAAAGGATTGAGTGGAGTCGACCATGGCTAAATAGTCAAGTTGAGTTGGTTTGAAAGCTAAAGAATCAAGCTGAGTTAGCTCGGGATGAAGGTCAAGACGAATCAGGTTGGGCTAAAGAATCGACACATGTTGGTCGATGCCAAAGAATTTAGATGAGTTGACTGGACCAAAGAATTGAGCGGAGTTGGCTCAAGTCAAAGGTCAAGACGAGTTGGTTGTGATTGAAGGTCGAGGCTAGTTGGTGCAGTACAAAGTAGTGACGGATCTTCAACCACTATTTTTGGAGTGTCAAAATTTGGTTGAATTATTTTTTTGTCCTTGTTTTCATAAAAAAATGTCAGTTTTTTTAGTCTTATTTTGGTCTCGATTATTAAAAAATTGATGCAATTTGGTTCTTTTCGTTAAATTTTTTGAAGCGGATCAATTGCTTTTTATCAAAATTGACATTATGATTATATTAATTACACCAACAAATCAAACTATTCTTATTGAGAGCTTCAACTTTGATGAAAAAAATTTGATCTATTTTAAGAAATTTAACAAAAATAATCAAATTGTATAAAATTTTCAAAAATCCTGAACAAATTAAAACTAAAAAAAGAACTGGAGGATCAATTTGATATTTTTGAACGAAAATAAGAACAAAAAATAATAATTAAACCCAATATAATTTTTATATAAAAATTAAAAATATTGTATTTTTTTTATTATAATAAAAATTAATAAAATTATTATTGTCATTCTTCTTATTATTAAAATTAAATATAAATATTTTTTATAATTTTACTGTAATTATTTTTTATTTATTATGATTATTTGTAAAAAACCAGTCAAATTGAAAAGAATAACAGTTAAATTAACAAATGGTTACTTAAAAGATTGATAAAATAATTATTTTAATTTTAAAAATATTATTTGAAAGGTAAAATAGAAAAATAAATGTAGACAAAAATAGAGAACTTTTTCTTTAAATATAAATGTAGATATTTAAAAGATTTTAAAAATACCAAATATATAAAATATATTAAAAATATATTAATTTTTTAAAAGAAATATTTAAAATTATATAAATATAAAAAAAATTGGGAACATAGTCTCTCTATGTCCATATAAAAATCCGTCACTCGTACAAAGGTGGAGATGAATCTTTTATGATATATATTTAGAAGTTAAAATAATCATATAAAACTTAAAAGTTTTAAAAATGTATTTAAGACCGTCTTATTTGTAAATGAGCATGAGCATTAACTTGTTGGAACTGAACTATATTTAAGAAAATAAAAATTAGTATTTTATTTATACCTATGACTCATAAAAGATAATATTGATATAAAAATAGACTATATCTATAGGGCCTAAATTATATCTTAGACTAAATGTTTACAAAATTGCAAGAAATGTTGAGACTAAAATATTTTAATGCCAGACCCACTTCAGGATAATATAATCCTAATTGAAAGCAATCCCCTTCTTCTAACTCACTCCCAAATATATTTAGTTATTGCTTTGTATTTATTTAAATAAATTTAATATTATATTAAAGTACTCATTAATTCAGCTTGTACTAATTATTTTTTCTTTTGGTTCATCTAACAAAATACATTTTAACACTACAAACCAGTAAATTACTTCACACCAGGTTTTCCATTCTACTACTACATAAAAGGATGCACTTTTTATATAACTGGTTTTTGTCAAGGTTCATTGAGAATGAAAATGCTACATCATAACAACTTCATAGGGACTCCGAAAAAATTTATCCCAATAGATGATACCAGCGTTCGGAAGTTTATAGAGGGGCCATGGATCATACAACACCAACTCTTTGCAGCGAAAAAGCTCACGATTTTTGTTTTTGTGTGTTGTAGAAACAGCGTTGGAGTTCTGAGTGATGACACATCCTTTTTGTGGTTGGACTTGGGCGAAAAACCAGAGATTTACGTGTATACATATAGTTATATACATAGTAGAGTGAGATTATGAGAATATAAGTGCAGTGGATTTACAAAGATGGAGGAGTTTGACGGTGCGGTGCTTTGTTCCTAGAATTGTTGCCCCATTCGATGGCTTCAGCAACTGCTCTTTGGCGTTCGATGGCAGCGATGTCTTGATCAAGAAGATTGGAAGAGGCATTGGTGGGTTGTTGTTGTTGATCGTGTGATGGGGAGGGCATGGGAACAGGAGATGCTCCTGGGACCTCTTCACCCTTTGGGGGTGTCCCAAGAAAACTAAGGGCAGTCACAACATCACTGATCAAAGGTCTCACTGATGGCTCCTCGTTCAAACACATGGCTGCTACTGCCACTGCTTGGTTCAAGGATCTCACTGGAACCTTTCCTTCAAGAACTGGGTCTGCTAATTCTGAGTATCTGTTTGCCTCCTTGAATATTGGATGTGCCTGTTTCGTTTCATAACAATTAGGCCAAAATCTAACCTCATCACAATCAAACAACATGTATAAACTTTCTTTTCTTTGTTGGTTTTTTGGTGTTGTTTATGATGCCGAAGATGAATAAAAACTCACCCAATTAACGAGATTTTGCTCTTGCGCTTTTCTTGTGTTGTCAATGGCTCTCCTTCCGGTGATCAATTCAAGCAAAACTACTCCAAAGCTGTATACGTCTGATTTTACAGTTAGCTGACCAGTTCTTTGATATTCCGGAGCACAGTATCCGTAAGTACCCATTACTCTTGAAGATACATGAGATTTGTCTCCTGTAGGACCCAACTTTGCAAGTCCAAAATCGGAGAGTTTTGCATTGAATTCTCTGTCCAATAAGATGTTTGATGATTTCAAGTCACGGTAGATCACTGGAGGATTGGCTTTGTCGTGCAAATATTCTAGACCTTTTGCAGCATCCAAAGCTATTTTCATTCTATGGAACCATTCTAGAGGCTTTTGTCGTGGATCAAGATCTGCAACAAAGTTCAAGAAAATATTTATAATCATGCTGGGATGTGTTGGAAAGATTAATTTTAGATTTCAACACAAATGACACAACAAAAGAAATAATTAAGGAGAATCTTATACCAAGAAGATGGTCCTCAAGGGATCCCAATGGCATGTACTCATAGACCAATAATCTTTGATCTCCATCAGCACAATATCCAATTAGATTCACCAGATTTTTATGGTGCAAAAGACTCAACATTAAAACTTCAACAAGAAATTCTCTGTTTCCTTGTAATCCATTCCTGTCAAGTTGCTTCACAGCTACTTCCTGTGCATATTTAAATTACAAATGTCAGATGCATGTCCTTCAAAGGTTCATCAGTATCAGCAGAGAAAAAGAACTAAGTATACTTAATAATATAGCTGCAAAATAAAGGGCCAATGTCCTACCTGGTTGGTTTTTTCAAGTTTTCCTTTGTAAACCCTCCCAAAACCACCTTCTCCTATTAGGCATTCTTGCCTGAAATTCTTTGTGATATTAGCCAATTCCCTGAAGGTGAAAGTTTGAGCAGCAATATTGTGGTTCCCGTTATCTTTATTGACCTCCTTGTCTACTTTAGGTTCTGTTTGATGGTTTGTCTTTGCCTTGCTATTGTGATTCTCTGTAAGTAAAAAAGTTTGCATCAAGAATCCCTCGTGAGATAAACTTTTAAGTTAAATATGTTTTTAATTCTTATATTTAAATTTAAAATTAAAATTCGTCTTTGTCTCAAACTTTGATATATTTAGGTCCTCAAACTTAAAGACTTAATGGATATAATCTTTTAAACCAAATTGACATTTGAGGTAAAATATGTCAAGTTGTATAAACAACTCAAACGTCAACGTGAGACTTGTTTGACATATCAAAACAATTTAACATAATTAGTTATGATACTATATTAGTTTGAAACCAAACTGTATCAAAATTTGATATAAAACAAGTTCCAATTTTATATCGAAATTTAGAGATTAAAAACATATTTAGTCTTAAATTTTTTGTTAAAAAGTATATGTAAATGACAAGTATATAATAAAAGTTGATGATTTATATTTGTTGTTCAAATGATTTCACCTTGTTGGGAGTGAGCTGATTCTTTAGGAGAATGAGAAGCAGGCTGATGCACCTTCTTTCCATTGTTAGAATGTTTGGCTGCTTTACTTGATGAAAAACATGAAAAGCAACTCATTTCTCTACAAATACTAAAAACGAAAATTTTAATTTTTTCAAGGAGAAAAAAAAGAAGGACCTTAAGATAGATTCAATTTAAATAAAACCCTAGAGACTCCAAATTTTCAATCTATCAACAGAAGCTTCCTTATCTATTTACCTCCCCATAACCGCAAAGAAAAACATATTTTACAAACTGAAATGAAAAGAATAGGAGCTCCAAAAACTCTAATTTGGGTTGTTTAAGAAGAAAGTTTTAACAAAGGGGATGAAGAAGAAAACAAATTCTAATGAGGTTCGAGAATAGAAGGACAAGGTATCAAACACAACCCAAATGAAGATCCAAACCCCATCAAAACCCAAATGCCATGCATCTAATGGGGCTTAACAAACCAAGAAACAAAGAGACACCGTGGAGAGGTGTTTTGGCCAGTATAGGAACAAATTTGGATGATGATATTTTTTTTATGTTCCCACATAAGGTGGCGAGTAAAATGGACAAAAGTTGTAACATTGTCTCGATTTGTATGAGAGAGAAAGAGGAACATAACTAATTCCAACGTGAGGAGTTAAGTTCATTGCGTCGATACACAACACAATTATGTTCCATTATAGAATGAGACAAGACTAAATTAGAGGCAATTGAATCTATATTTTGACATAGTATTATAGGATATAAGATAAATATCATCTTTTCTTGAATGATCTTAACAAAGTTCAAGGGAAATGTAAAGGAAAATATCAACTTCAAAAAAATATATATATATATATCTTTTAAAACTTTGAGATATCAAAATCACATAAATACTTAATCTAAGAAACCAAATTCAAGTATCAATGAGACTAGACGCGTATATATACATGCGTAATGAATGTCAATGGGTGATACATACATGTTTTAATTATCTCCTTATTGATAGGTAGGTATAGATATCATATGATATCAGATACATTTTATTTTAGTATTTTAGAAAAATTAAGTGATAAAAAATAAAGTTATTAGTAAGATAAATGTTAATTATTTAAGAGTTATTTATAATTTAAGTTTATATATTGTATATATTTTATTTAGATAAGATTCAAGTTGTTTTTTTATTATATAGGACTGGAATCATTCCTCTACAACTAAAGTTACTCTATACACAAGCAAAGGTCATATCAAATCAAGTTAGCTAGCATCATTTTGACCCGCACAAAATAATAATATGTCAATTTAATGTTACAACATGATATTTATTGTAGTACTAAACCTTCCTAAAATATATACAGCAAGCCTAGCCAAGTAAGGGTACAAATAATAAGGTATATAAAAGGGAAAGGACTACCTTTAGTTTTATATACATATACTTGTCACCTTAGTCATATCACTAACTTGAGCCTCAGAGTGTCTGCAAGTATTTCACCCCCTCCAGTTTAATCAATAGCTACAAAGGATTATCTCAGACATTGGAGTAGGAGCACTTATGATGCATCGATACTTCAACTTAGGTCACGTATCCGTGTCCAACACGTATTCGTATCCGATACATTAGGATACTTTACCGATACTTATCAATGAAGTTTCTACTTTATAAAATCATAGTAAACTACAAGAAAAATATTTGAATAATGATCAATTTTTGTGACAACAAATAATTAGTCACTATATAGTGACCAATTTGGATACCAATTTAAAAACTAAAAAGTATTGACAACTAAAATAGTTCCAAAAATTATAATTGATCTCTAAATTGATAAGTAAAATCATCTTTGTTATGAATTGTTTCTAAATTGTTCACTTACATTAACTATCAAGGTTTTGACTATCAAAATAATTGGTTTCTAAATTGGTCATTAACATTAGTTACCAAGATTTTAGCTACCAAAATAATTGATCTCTAATTATGAAATTGGTCTAACATATTTTTTTTTACTAAAATTGGTCATTATTTAAGAATTTTTTTGTAGTAGTACTTTTCTAACAATAAATTATAATTTTTTATGTTGACAACTTTAGTAATATAGTTTTAATTTCGACTCACGTAATAACAATCATATATTTATTATATTTTTAAGAATTATTGTATATTTTTTCAATATTCATATATCGTGTATCTATTACGTATCATATCCTATTATTTTCAAAATAAATGTGTCGACGTATCGGATACGTGTCGTATATGATACACGTATCGTATCTGTGCATCATAGAGGAGCATACATGATCATACAGAACAATTTGACTCCATACAAGAACATTTAGCACCTGATAACGTTATTTTCTGCCTTTTATTGGTGATAAGTTTTGAGAATAAAATCAACTTCTCCATAACTTTTATCTTATTCAATCCTCAAGTTTATCTTGTTTTTGCATTATTTTGTATTTTAGTTGTTTTATGGTTGTTTACCTCTAATATCTATTTTGAGTGTGAGAAATAAGTTAATAGGAAGCAATTTTAGTGGAGGAAAACAAGTTGAAACTCGAGAAAGCATGATTGGACAAGAAAGAATGGAATTTAGAGAAATACCCACGCCGATGGACACTAAAAGCGCACCAAGCGCTATAAACATTAAGAAAGGACTCACCTGTAGGGTTATACTACCATGGACCACCCTCGAACGGCCAAAAAACCACCGTTGGGTGCCTGATGACTCGTTGGGCAAGTTGGCTTCTCGTTGGGTAAAAATGACAGACCAAACCTACAGTATTTGAGTCACTTGACAAAAATATGGCTCGCCCAACGATGTACAAGTCAAAGCACATCGATTTTTAGGCCTTATTAGGCGAAAATGAAGCCATTGGGCAAGAATGTCGACTCTTATACATGAAGATGGGTATTTAATCATGTTTCTACTGGAGTTTTAGGAATTCTTCTCATTTTTCACGAAGAAAAACACATTGGGTGCTTGGGAGAGGCTCTTAGAGGCTACTAGGGGTGTTGGGAAACTTTTCTTTCTCCTTCTTAGGTCTCCTTCATCCATAGAGATTTTTTTCCCTTTTGGGTTGGAGAGGATGATATTCTACGAAATTGGAGGCAGAGATACGAATGAGAGGCGCAATTGGAGCATGAAGCAGTCGCCAAGACTCATGGGAGAAGGTTGCTTCTACTTTATTGTTTCAATTTCTTCCTATTCTTCCTTTTTGTAGAACCCTAGGTTCTCCACCATGGAGAACTATTTCTATTTGTTGATATTAGATGTAAAACATTGAATTCTTGTGTAAAATTATATTGTTAATATATACATGTTTTTCCAATTCAAGTTAGTATTTGATTTTCATGCTTAAGGCTTGATGTGGATTGTTCTCATGCTTGATTTATTATTCTTGGGGTGTTGGGAAGTATCTTTAGAATCTAGACTTGAAATTGAATACCTAATGGATGCTTGTATCTAGGAAAAAACTGGATTCATTAGTAATCTTAGACTCTTGAAATTAATGTATGATTTCACTTGTTGTGGATTCAAGAGATTGAAACTTGATGACTTATCATAGGCTCAAAGTCATTAGGGATAAGATTTGAGTATATTTGTGCATTGATTTTAACATGAATATGCAATTGAGGTGATTGGTGATGCATGAGAATGAAGTTAATAAAGTTTAGTCTTGACAAATTGTAAATACATTATGTTAAATTATTCTTACACACCAATTGTTTAATAAAAATACAAAATGAGTTTCTATTGTGTTTTTGTGATCTTTGTTATTTAATTGATTTGTGAATGGAAGAGTTTTCATGTATTGCACGAGTCCCTTAAGAGAGAATGATAAAATATTTATTATGCTACCTTGTAATCGGTGCACTTCCCGCGTTGATTTTGAGACTAACAGCACCAACCATGGGTTCAAGGTGTACTTAGAAGATCTAGTGGTATCTACAAGAAACATGACAATTCAAGACAAACAATCGATGGCAGGAGAGCATAATGACACGAATGCAAATGATGCATTATCGACCTTTCATCCGAGCTAACACGTTTCGAATTTCAACTTGGACCCATCTGTCTTGACCTTCAGCTCAAGTTAATTCGTCTTGACCTTTGGCCTAGGTTGGTCAATCACGACCTTTCACTCGAGCTAATCCATCTTGATCTTCGGCTCAAACCATCCTGTTTTAACCTTTAGCTTGGGCATTTTAAAGACATTAAGTCCTTATAGATCCCAAACACTTTTGCTCAAAGCAAGTCAAAATAAAAGGGAAGAAACTATGCATGACAAGTGTGAT
>Ga0099823_1002508_pt1 | contig 16622 bp, 8 predicted proteins | sample CowpearedBW_FD_76831 | JGI IMG/M metagenome (GOLD analysis project Ga0099823, IMG submission 76831) | Root nodule microbial communities of legume samples collected from California, USA - Cow pea red BW | ecosystem: Host-associated > Plants > Roots > Nodule | place: USA: California | collected...
AGCGGGCGGACGGGCTGTGGGTGTACCGGAAGATGCGGGCGCGCAAGCTGTGGGACCAGGTCATGCGCTCCACCTACGACCACGCGGAGCCGGGGGTGCTGTTCCTGGACCGGATCAACGCGGACAACAACCTGCATTACTGCGAGTCGATCAGCGCGACGAATCCGTGCGTGACGGCGGAGACGTGGGTGTTGACCGGGGAGGGACCGCGCCAGGTGGCGGACCTGATCGGGACGCCGTTCCTGGCGATGGTCGATGGCAAGGCGTATCGGACGGAGTCCGCGGGTTTCTTTCCGACCGGGGTGAAGCCGGTGCTCGCGCTGAAGACGCGTGAGGGCCACGCGCTGCGGCTGACGGCGAATCACTTGGTGAGGAGAGTGCTGAAGCGGCGAGGCGATACCGTGGACCTGGACTGGACAGCCGCGGGCGCGCTCCAGCCAGGTGACGAGATCGTGCTGCACGACCATCGCGCGTTTGCCGGATGGAGAGGGACTGCCATCGCGGATGAAGAGATCAAGGCGCTGGCCAATGGTGTTGCCGTCGCTGCAGGCGGGGGCGGCGTCCCCCGGTCGGTCGAAGCGGCGGCGTCCGTGGCGCAGTCTGCCTACTTGCGCAGTCTCTTCGGCGAATCGGCAGCGGTGAGCGCCGCACCGGCAGTGACGCTGCGATCGCTGGACCATTTGCTCGTGCAGGACGTGCAGCGGATGCTGCTCCGATTCGGTGTTGCGTCGACGAGGCGAACCGTGGACGGCCAGGCCACGCTCCTGATCGCGGATGACAACCTCCAGCTCTTCGCCGATCGCATCGGCTTCGCGGACACGGCCAAGGCTCGGCGGCTGGCCGAGCGCCTGGCGGCGCAGAAGCGGCGTCCCAACCGGGAGCGCTTCGTCGCCACCGTCGCATCCATCGAGCCCGATGGCGTCGAGGCCGTCTACGACGTGACCGTCGAGCACGTCCACGCCTTCGACGCGAATGGTCTGATGGTCCACAACTGCGCCGAGCAACCCCTGCCTTCCTACGGCTGCTGCTGCCTGGGCTCGATCAATCTGACGATCTTCGTGAAGGAGGCCTTCACGCCGAAGGCTGCCTTCGACGAGGCCGAGTTCGCCGAAGTCTGCAAGGTCGCGACGCGCATGCTCGACAACGTGCTCGACGTGACGCCGTGGCCCCTGCCTCAGCAGGCCCGCGAAGCCGCCAACAAGCGCCGCGTGGGCCTGGGCTTCACCGGGCTCGGCGATGCGCTGGTGATGCTGGGCCTGCGCTACGACGGCGAACCCGCCCGCGCCATGGCCCGCCGCATCAGCGAGGTCATGCGCGACGCCGCCTACGAGGCCTCCTCCGACCTCGCGCTCGAGCGCGGCGCCTTCCCGCTGTTCAACGCGGATCTCTATCTCTCGGGCGGCAACTTCGCCTCGCGGCTGCCGCCGTGGCTGAAGGACAAGATCCGCGCGCAGGGCCTGCGCAACTCGCACCTGCTGTCGATCGCGCCGACCGGCACCATCTCGCTGGCCTTCGCCGACAACGCGAGCAACGGCATCGAGCCCGCGTTCTCCTGGAGCTACACCCGCAAGAAGCGGATGCCGGACAACAGCTTCAAGGAGTACGCCGTCGAGGACCATGCCTGGCGGCTCTATCGCCATCTCTTCGGCCCCGACGCGCCGCTGACCGAGGCCTTCGTCACCGCGCTCGAACTGCAGGCCGCCGATCACGAATCGATGGTCGCGGCCGTCGCGCCGTGCATCGACACCTCGATCTCCAAGACCGTCAACGTGCCGGCGGACTATCCGTACGCCGATTTCCAGGACCTCTACCGCTGGGCCTGGCAGAGCGGCCTGAAGGGGCTCGCGACCTACCGGCCCAACAGCGTGCTCGGCGCGGTGCTGAGCGTCGAGCCGATCGCCAGGCCCGAGCCGCTGAAGGCCGACACCGGCCCGAACCAGCGCCTGCGCGTCGAGCGGCTGCCCAAGCCGGTGCTGGCCTCGCTGCGCTGGCCGAGCCGGCCCGAGATGCCCGGCGGCAATCCCGCGTGGTCGACGATGATCCGCCACCCGCATGGCGACTTCGCGCTGTTCGTCGGCGAGCTGCCGGCGGAGGGCCCCGACGCGGGCCTGTTCGGCCGCACGCTGCCCTTCGAGGTCTGGGTCAATGGCGCGGAGCAGCCGCGCGGGCTCGGTGCGATGGCCAAGACCTTGTCGATGGACCTGCGCGCCAACGATGCTGCATGGCTGCGGCTCAAGCTCGACGCGCTGGCGACTGTCGCCGAGGAGCGCGCCTTCGAGATGCCGATGCCCCCGCTGGGCGAGCCGCGGCTGTTCCCGGGCGTGGTCGCGGCGACGGCCGCGGTGATCCGCTGGCGCTGCGAGCAGCTCGGCGCGCTGCAGGAAGGCGGCCCGACGCCGGTGCTCGATGCGATGTTCTCGCGCGAGGAGCCGCGCACCGGCACGGCGGGGACGCTGGCGTGGGCGGTCGATGTCGACAACCCGGCGACCGGCGAGCTGTTCACGCTGACGCTGAAGGAGGTCAGTCTGCCCACGCCCGATGGCGGGAGCGTCACGCGGCCATGCGCGATGGGCTTCTCGGGCAACTATCCGAAGGCGCTGGATGGATTGGCGCGGCTGCTGTCGCTGGACATGCGCGTGCTCGATCCGGGCTGGATCGGCATGAAGCTGCGCAAGCTGCTGAATGTCGGCGAGCCGCTCGGCCACTTCATGGCGCCGGTGCCGACGCTGTCGGGCGAGCGCAGACAGCAGGTGTGGCCGTCGACGGTGGCCTACGTCGCGCGGCTGGTGATCCACCGCTACGCGATGCTGGGCGTGCTCGACGAGAACGGCTATCCGCTCGTGGACATGGGGTTGATGCAGCAGGCGCCGATCAAGGCGGGCGCGGTGGCGCGCTCAGCCTCGGAGGCGGGCGGCATCGTCGCGATGGCCGGCAAGAAGTGCCCGGAGTGCGGGAACTCGACGCTCATCCATCGGGATGGGTGCGAGTTCTGCACGGCATGCGGGTTTGTGGGGCAGTGTGGGTGAGCTTGCAAGACGGATCATTGCGGGGCTCGCAGAACGACGAGGGTGTCCTGGAGGTTCACTTGCGAGACTTATGAGCTGCCTTGGCAGTGACCGCCTCACGACCTCGAGTTCTGCGCCTGGAATGCCCGCTCGAACTCCATGAACGCGGACGGTGAGTCGTCCAGCACTTCCAGGCGGGAATCCGTGTAGAACTCGGAGCGCCGATCGGGTGGATCGTCCTCGGGCGAGCGGCGCAGGACAGCCACCGCCATCTGCGACCGCAGGGTCGCGAGCAAGGGATCGGACCAGTTGATGACCAGGGTTTCGAACTGCTTCAGCGCCTTGGCGATGACTTCCACCGGCAGATCGTTCAGCGCGCTCTGACCGCGAGCCGCCAGCGCGCGCTCGACGTAGCCCAGATGGCGCATCACCCGCCGCGTCTGGCGATGCGTGTCGAGCAGCTTCTTGAGGGCGATGCAGGTGGACTTGTGCGCTTCGAGGGCGCTGCTGTCGGGCGGCGGGGGCGCGGGCGGAGGAGCCGCCACGCGGATGCCGATACGCCGGCCTTTGCGCTCCAGGCGGACGTCGAACGAAAGGAGCCGGGCCATCCGGCGGAAGGGCGCCGAGAGCAAGGCGATGCCTTTGAGGGAGGCCAGGCGGGACGTGGACATAGGCGGCGGAGGATCCCAGACCGCCCATCGCGAGTCAGCACGAATTCCCAACGGCCGTGCCCAATGCTGTGGCGAACGCGCACAAGCTCACCAAAATGGCCGGCTTGTGAGCCCCCCTGCGGGAGCTCCGCGTTCAGCGGCAGGTGCCGTTGCGCCAGGTTTCGGCGGGGACGAAACGTCGATTCGCGCCTTCGCCGGCCATGCAGAACCGCACCGAGTAGCCGCGCGTCGGATCCGACTTGTCGGACGGCCGCACGTTGAGGAAGGCCGAATAGACCTTGCCGTTCTCCAGCTTGCCCAGGTCGCTGGACTTGGCCGCTGGCGGCACCTCGCCATACAGGTGGCAGGCGGCTGCGGACTGCGGCACCGCGGGGTCGGCGTCATACATCACCCACCAGACCACGCCCACCGGCTGCGTCGACAGGTCGGACACCGAGATCCCCTGCAGCTTCGCCGCCGGGTCGCGTTTCACGTCCTTCTCGGACAGGAAGAAGCAGGGCTGGCCGTCGCGCAGTTGCACCTCGGCGTCCCCCATGCGGGAGGTCGCGCTGCAGGCGCCCACCATCGAGCACAGCGCCAGGATCAGGAGAGGCTTAAGGGAGGTTCGCATGATCGGCCGGGTTCTTCAGGAAGTCCGAGAGCACGTCTTCGTAGAGCGCCAGCGAGTTGACGTATTGCTTCATCGCCACGACGTTCGGGTCGGCCTTCAGGTATTTCACGACGAAGTAGTCCGCGAGCAGGTTGCCTTGCGCTTCCATGTTGTAGTCGCCGAGCTTCTTGCCGCTCTTCAACTCGTACTCGTAGCTGAGCCCGATGCGGAACGCGCCGCGCAGCATCACCCAGTAGCCCAGCTGGTGCTGCCAGACGTGGACCATCTCGTGCATGAACCACCATTGCTGATCGGCCGGCTCCTTGGAGAAGTCCTCCTTGAACTTGCCGGGATTGAAGTAGAGCTCCCCGTTGGGGGTCATCGCGCAGTCGTCCGGCTGCAGTCCGAAGGGGAGGAACTCCTCGCGGTGGACCCACACGGTCGAATAGTCGATGGAGTTGCGGAAGATCTTTTCGCACAGCGCGATCTCGCCCATCGTCAGGCGGCGCTTGCCGTCCACGGGCGTGCCGGCCTGGGGAGGTGGTGGGGTCAGGGCGTCCGGCAGGTGGGACAGGTCGGCGCGCTCGAGCCGGTCGCGCAGCGGCGTGGGGCTGTCCCACACGGCGGGCTCCGACAGCATCGAAATGCCGGGCTGAACCGCCTCGGGGGCGAACATCGTCTGGCGAGTCTCTGTCCCGAGCGGACCGGGAATGGCGGCACGTCCCATGCGAACCTCGAAGGAAGAATGGGGAGGAGTCTAGTCAGCGAGGCGCTGCCGGCGTTGGACCTTGGTCATATGAGCCGCCGCGGTGAATCGGGTGCCTTTCAAGGTCCATCGCTGCACTTGCCCCGCACTTGCTCCACTTTGGCTGCAAATGCAACCAACTTGTCACCGCTTGAGATCAGATGGTTGCTTGATCGGCAACCCCGAGTTTTCCCGTCGCTTCTGAAATAGCCCACGCTTCATATAGTCCGCGCTTCGACCGAGAACACCGAGTACCACGAGGGAGGACGGCCATGGCCGTGAAGAGGATGCTCCGCGCCATTCAGGGCGCGGTGGCGGCGTGCGCGTTGATGTCTGTTTCCGCGCTGGCCCAGACGGATGGAAGCGCGATCAGCTTCTACCAGGAACAAGGCCAACTGATTCGCGGCTCGCGCGGCGTCACGGCGCTCGGGGATCAGCTCTTCGGCGACAGGGTCGACCTCTACACCGGGGCGCTGTCGTTCTCCCAGACGGACATCTCGCTGCCTGGCAACAGCGGCCTGGAAGTGGCGGTGCGGCGGCAGTACACCGCGGGCCGCAAGTTCATCGTCGGGCACTTCGGTGACTGGGACCTGGACCTGCCGCGCATCTCCGGCAACTACGCCACCAGCAACGGCTGGGTCGGCCGCATGAACACCGGCGGACGCTGCAGCAACTTCGGCGCCCCTGGCGCGGCCTACGCGTCCAACGGGAGCGACGCCTGGCCGGACTACCTCTACTGGAGCGGCGTGCATCTCACGGCGCCCGGCGGTGGCGGTGAGGTCCTGAGCAGGCACAGCTCCAACACGCAGGCGCCCACGGACGGTCAGAGCTATCCGCTGGTCACCCGAGGCGGCTGGCAGATCCGCTGCCTTCCCACCATCGCCAATGGAAGCGGGGAAGGCTTCGTCGCGCTGAGCCCTGAGGGCGTGCAGTACCGCTTCAACTGGCTCGCGAGCCGCTTCATGCGGCCGCTGTCCAAGACCCCGAGCATCAACCTCCCGCGGCGCGAGTTCTGGATGCTGCCCACCGAGGTCCGGGACCGCTTCGGCAACACGGTGACCTACACCTACGATGCGGCTGATCCGTGGAAGGTCACCAAGATCCAGGCGAGCGACGGCCGCACGCTGAGCTTCACCTACATCGCCTCGGCGGATGGCAAGCCGCGCATCCAGACGGTGAGCGACGGCCGTCGCACGTGGACCTACACGTATGCCGACGGCAAACGCCTGAGCAGCGTGACGCAGCCGGACAACAGTCAATGGACCTTCAACCTGTCTGGGTTCGAGGTGTTCTACCCGTCGATGGACAGCGGCGCGAGCTGCCTGGGTGGCCCTGGCGATTACCCCGAGACCAAGGTCTATACCGGCACGATGACGCACCCGTCGGGTGCGACGGGGAGCTTCGGCACACGCTTCATCCAGCATGGCCGCACCCTGCCGGGCGATGGCAAGCCGACCTGCATCAATCTGATTCCCCCGAACAAGGTGAGCGGCGTCGAAGGCGCGAAGGATTTCGCCGTCACGCCGACCAATTGGTACACGCAAGCGCTCGAGACCAAGACGATCAGCGGGCCGGGCCTGGCCGATCGCACCTGGACCTTCGCCTGGGGCGTGGCCGGTGCGGAGGACGTGCCGGGAGGCAGCGCGATGTCGATCACCGAGCCTGATGGCAGCGTCACGCTCAACGTGCATGGCTTCCGCTTCGGGGTCAATGAAGGACAACTGCTCGCGGTCAAGGAAGGCTGGAACGGCACCTCGGCGATGCGCACGACGACGATGCGCTATCGCGAGCCGTCGGGCATGCCGTATCCAGAGCCGGTGGGCACCAGCGATGTGATGGCCGTGGACACGCTGAGCCTGCGGCTGCGTCCGATGGATCGCAAGGTGATCCAGCAGCAGGGCAAGAGCTTCAGCTGGGAAGCGACCGCCTTCGATGTCTTCGCGCGGCCGACAGCAGCGACCAAGAGCGGGCCGTCGGGCTCGCGCTCGGAGAGCACGACCTACTTCGACCAGAAGACGATCTGGGTGCTGGGCCAGACACAGACGCAGACCATCGAGGGCCAGACCGCGCTGTCGCAGGAGTTCGACGCGAACACCGCGATGGTGACGTCGATCACGCGGTTCGGCGCGCTGGACAAGCGCATGACCTACCAACCGGACGGGATGCTGGCCTCGCGCACGGATGGGCGCAACAACACGACGTCGTTCAGCCAGTACAAGCTCGGCCTGCCGCGGCTGGTGAGCTATCCGAACGGTGCCACCGAGACAGCGGAAGTCGACGACCTGGGCTTCGTGACGAGCGTGAAGAGCGTGACGGGCTATACGACGAGCTATGGCTATGACGCCATCGGCCGCCTAGTCAGCGTCACCCCGCCAACCGGCTGGACGCCAATGTCGCTGGCGTTCGAGCCCGTGAACGTTGCTGAGTTCGGACTCCCTGCGGGTCATTGGCGTCAGACGATCTCGCACGGCAGTGCTCGCACCGTGACCTACTTCGACGCGCTATGGCAACCGCTAATGACCCGTGCATGGGACGCTGCGAACGAGGCAGGTACGCGCAGCGTGATCGTCAAGCGCTTTGATACCGACGGGCATATCTCGTATCAGAGCTATCCGCAGCGCGACGTGGCCGCAGTGACGGACACGCCAGCGGGAATGCGCTCGCAGTACGACGCGCTGGGCCGTGTGACTCGTGAGGAACACGACAGCGAACAGGGCGTGCTGTCGACGACGCACGAGTACCTGGACGGCTTCCAGACCAAGACGACCAATGCGCGAGGCTTCGCCACGACACAGGGCTTCTGGGCGCTGGATCAGGCGGACACGTCCAAGCTCGCGAGCATCGCGATGCCTGAGGGCATCAACGTGGCGCTGGATCGGGATGTCTTCGGCAAGACGACCAGCATCACGCGTAGCGGCAACGCCGGCGGGTATGCATCCTCGGTGACGCGGCGCTACGTCTACGACGGCAACCAGCGCCTGTGCAAGACCATCGAGCCCGAGATCGGCGCGACGGTGCAGACCTACGACGGCGCGGGCAACGTGGCCTGGCGCGCACCGGGCCTCGCGCTGCCGGATGCGGCCTCCTGCGACACGGGTTCGGTGCCGGAGGCACGCCGCATCAGCTACAGCTACGACTCGCTCAACCGGCTTGAGACGGTGAGCTATGGCGACGGCAGCCCCGGCGTTTCGCGCACGTACACCGCCGACGGCCTGCCCTCGACCATCGCCAGCGATGGCACGACCTGGACCTTCGACTACAACTCGCTGCGCAAGAACACCAGCGAGTCGCTGAGCATCGATGGCCGCTCGCTGCAGATCAAGCGCGACTACGACGCGCTGGGATCTCTCAGCACGCTCACCTATCCGGACAACGCGAGCGTCTCGTACACGCCGGATGCACTCGGCCGAGTGACGACGGTGTCGGGCTTCGCCAGCGGTATCAGCTACCACCCAGACGGCGCGGTGTCGGCCTACACGCTGGGCAACGGCATCGTGCACGCGCTGACGCAGAACGCGCGCGGCTTGCCGGACCTCAACCAGGACGGCAACGTCCTGAAGGACCGCTACACCTACGACGCCAACGGCAACATCACCGCGATCACGGATGAGCTGGGCGGCTCATCGCCGTTCAACCGGCAGATGACCTACGACGGTGTGGATCGCCTGATCACGGCATCGGCACCGCAGGTGTGGGGCTCGGCCGCGTATGAATACGACCCCGTGGACAACCTGCGCCGCTCCTCCATCGGCGGGCGCACGTACACGATGGGCGTGGACGGCAACAACCGGCTGAACTCGGTGACCGGCTCGGAGAACCTGAGCTACGAGTACGACGCCGGCGGCAACATCGTTCGCCGCGGCGCGCAGCAGTACACGTTCGACCTGGGCGACCGGATGCGGGCGCTGGTGGGCAAGTCGACCTATCGCTACGACGGCGAAGGCCGCCGCGTGTGGGTCGAGAACGCCGACGGCTCCAAGCAGCTGCAGATGTACAGCCATGTCGACGGCAAGCTGCTGTACGCGGAGAACACGACCGGTCAGGTCGCTGCATCGGTGACCAGCTACAGCTGCCCGGCCGGCCAGACGCTGTCGGGCTCGAACTGCATCAGCACGACAACCTCGTCGGCCTCGATCGCGAGCTACAGCTGCCCTTCGGGCTACACGCTCAGCGGCACGAGCTGCACGGCGGTGGCTTCCACGACGGTCGCGGCCACGCTGAGCAGCTACAGCTGCCCGGCGGGGCAGACGGTGTCGGGCAGCCAGTGCCTGAACACGGTGACCCAGAACGCGTCGGTGTCGAGCTACACCTGTCCGCCGGGCTTCTCGCTCTCGGGCACGACCTGCACGAGGACCACGACCAGCACCTCGGCGGCCACGCCGGTGTACAGCTGCCCGGCCGGGCAGACGCTATCGGGCACGAGCTGCACCGCGACCTCGAGCTACGGCGCGACGCCGGTGTACAGCTGCCCATCGGGGTACTCGCTCAGCGGCACGCAGTGCAATGGCACGACGCAGCAGGCCGCCGCGGCGACGCCGGATTGCAAGGGCAAGGGCACGCTGCAGCCGGCGGGCTGGTGCCTGATGCGCACGCTCGTCGTGATGCCGGGGGACGACTCTCCGACGGCGACCTGCACCACCATCGCCAACGGCATGGGGCTGAACTTCTTCAGCCTGATGGCCGGCAGCCGTCCCAATTACTACAACTGCTACATCGGACCGGCCTACAACTACTCGTGCCCGAACGGCGGCACGTTGAGCGGCCAGGTCTGCGTGTCGCCCTCCACGGTGGCCGCGACGCTGAGCAGCTATTCCTGCCCGTCGGGCGGAAGCGTGTCGGGATCGAGCTGCGTGGTGACGTCGACGAGCGCGGCGTCGGTGAGCTACAGCTGCCCGGCGGGCCAGGCGGTGTCGGACAGCTCGTGCGTGGCGACGAACACGGAGACGCAAGGCGCATCGCCGGTGTACGTGTGTGACACGGGCTACACGCTGTCGGGCTCGACCTGCTCGACCGTGGTGAGCAGCGCGGCCACGCCGGTGTACAGCTGCTCGCAAGGGTTCACGCTGTCGGGCACGCAGTGCACGAGCTCGACCACCACGACGGTCGCGGCAACGCCGAACTACAGCTGCCCGTCGGGGCAGGCGCTGTCAGGCTCGACGTGCACGGCGACGAATACTGCGGCGGCATCGCCGATCTACGGATGCCCGAATGGCGGTTTGCTGCAAGGGCAGCAGTGCGTTGGAGGAGGCGGGCCGACGAGCCAAACGAAGTTCGTCTATCTCGGGGCGAAGCTGCTGGCGGAGCAGGACACGGTGGCGGGCGTTGCCTACACGCACACGGACATGCTGGGCAGTCCGGTTGCCAGATCGCAAGGCGTTGCCGGTGGCGGCTCGATCACGAACACGAGGTTCGAGCCCTACGGCGCGGTGGCGCAAGGCTTCACGCCGAATCAGCCGTATGTCAGCGGGTTCACCGGGCATGTCCAGGACGGGCGCTCGGGGCTCGTTTATATGCAGCAGCGGTATTACGATCCAATTGCCGGCAAATTCCTAAGTACGGACCCAATAGTGGCGGATGCAGCCACGGGGAATAGCTTCAATCGCTACGAATATGCAGACTCAAGCCCGTACGTTCATGTCGATCCAACGGGAATGGAGTCGGAAGAGCAAGCTGCAAAATTCCAGAAGGGCGATTCTCTTAATTGGAAAACAGAGGGCGGACAAGCAGGGGGGAAAGATGCACGCATCGCTGCGGCAAAGGAAGCCAAGAGGGAGGCGGGGCGAGAATCAAATCGAATTGGAAAGGCCGGCGAAGCAATGCACCAGGATATCGTCGCACAGCAAGGTGGTAAAATTGTTGCTGAGCAAATTGATTACTATGAAATTGATTCAAAAGGTCGGCCCGTCTATCGAGCAAATGGCGAACTGAACAAAGGGACAATGGACGCGTTGGTGGTGCAGAGGGGGGAGGTCTTCATGGATGAGGTGAAAAACGGCAGAACCTCGGATTTGAAGCCGAATCAAAGAGCGTTGCTGCCTGCTGTCGCCGAAGGCAGGGTGGTCTTCTACGGGCAAAATGCCGAACTCGCTGGTATCTCTGGAAAGTCTCTCGGACAAGTGCTCAATTCACGTGGGTGGACTTGGGGAGGTTTCCGCTTATGGGGCTTTGGTAGCTCACCATCTACCGGACGTCTGTTCAACAGACTACGTGCGATGGGCGGCTGGTCTCGCGGCGCGGGGAACGAATGATGTCGAGTGAATCTTTAGTGACGAAAGCCAAAAAATCTCTGCGTGAGCGAATGCTTGCAATGGGATATATTGAAGGGCGGACAGATAGTATTTTCAGCCTTCCGCTTGGTAGTGATTCCACGATCTACTTCATGTGTCATCCAAGGAGGCGAGCTGACGATGTCGCGCTTTCTCCAATGATCGCAATCGAAAATGCGACGTTGCGCGCATTGATCGGAGAGGACGAACCTAAGCAATTCGAACCTCGCTTTGCTCACGTTTTTCTGTCCTATACGGTTAATCATCCATATACATTTTGGGATTTCCGTAGTGAATTCGAAATGGAGAGAGTTCTGGATGACATTATGGACGCCCTGAATTCTGGCGGGATTGCTTTCGCCCGGTACTGGGCTCCTTTTGAACGCGCCATAGAGTTGCTGAAGCTGGGGTATGAGCATGACTTGCCCCCCGGTGTCATGGTTCATCCGACCGCCACGACGAGGGAGGTAGTGGAGAGGTATTCGAAGCCGCTCCACTGACACAGAGACCACTGCAGGAGCACAGGGCCGGACGCATCGCAAGCGCTATCAATCCGTCAGGCCCTTGCAAAGCCCTCTACGTCGTCCATTTACTCGAACACATGTTGCAGGAATAGAGCGACTTTTTCGCCCAGTAAATCGTTGAGCCTCCGTAACCTCGCCTGCAGCCGCTCGATCTCGTTGCGCGCGAATACAGCCAGCTCATCAACTTCGAACCGTAACACCAAATTATTGGATCTCGAGGTCTGCACGCGATTTTGCTCGAGGTGCTCCCTTGGGAAGTTCGATCGATATACGTCCCGTGAATCGAGAGAGAGCTTGATCCGGCCTCCGGGTCATGCGAGGGGGTCGGCCCCGCATGGCACCGGCCACTCCTCATTCAGCCAAACCTGCAGAAGAAAAAGGCGCCGGCGCCGTAATTCCCGCAGTTGTTCACGAAGCTTTGCAATCCCTGGGTGCGCAGTGGATGCTGCACGGCGCGATATCCCGTCTCGACCATGCCGCCCGGTTGCAGCGAGAAGCGGCCGAAGGTCGCGACCACGGGGTTGGGATTATTGGCGTCTGTCTGCGATAGCCACACCGCATGTGGCGCAGGCATTGGATTCCCCGGGTTTTCGATCCGGGCGAAATGGTATCTGGGCGCCATATATCCGGGTGCCGCATAGATTTCCCGAAAGGCCACCGCATTGGTGCCGGCGGGAATTGGCGTTGCGACAAACAGGGCCGCTATCATCGCGTGGGCAGGATCGAAACCCAATGGGTTTCTCTCGGCGAGCGCCTGGTCCGGCGTCAGCGCCCCGGCGGGCGCCATGGATCCCACCCGGTATCCGAGCGCCGCGAACTGGGCCGTCGTGCCGACGTCCCCTGCGGCATGTTGACCGCAGTCCGCATTGCCGCCGCCATATCGCAAGCCTCGCTGATCGCCGCTTGACTGTGTTCTAGGAAACATGGAAATCCTCCAAAAATCAGGATGAATGTTTCCCGGCAGTGCCGGGTCGGGCGGGGAGGTGGTCTGCATGGTGCTCCGCTGCCCCGCCACGCAGCCATCCCGGCAATCTGGGACTGGACAAGGCGCAGTCACCTCGACGCGCCACGATCGCGCGGCACGGAGAAACCCCACGGCCGTCCGGGCATGCCTGCCGGGGCGTGACTCCCATCACGGCCGCCACCCCCTGAATACGGGGGAGGGCCCCGCCAACCCACGACTGCATCACGCTCCCGTTGAAACGGCAAAAACGGCAGAAGTTTTCAAAAGTAGCATTTCGTCCATTCGAAGCCGGTTTGTGGACCACCAGCCCGCCGCTTCCTACTGCGCCACTCGTGCGGCGCATCTCTCAAGGGACAGGACATGAACGGACTCTCGATCAAGAAGCAGCTGATGCTCGCTTTCGCCCTGCTGGTCGCCGTGGTGGCGGTGGTCAGCGCCGTCGCCCTGCAGGCGCTCAGCGCCGCGGACGAACGCTTCGCCGGCTACTTGGCCGGCATCAATTCCCGCGAGGCGCTCGCCGTCGACCTGCGCATCGCCGCCAACCGCCGCGCCATCGGCGTGCGGGACATGGTCGTCGTCAAGACGCCGGTCGACGTCGACACCGCCAAGGCGATGGCGCTCGAAGCCCACGCGACCCTGGGCAAGAGCCTGCAAGACCTCAAGACCGCCGCCGCCGCGCCCGGCATCGCCCCGCGTGAACGCGAGCTCCTTGGCCGCATCAACGACGTCGAGGCCAAGTACGGCCCGGTCGCCGCCGCGATCGTCGACCTGGCCGCCGCCGGCAAGCGCGACGAGGCGATGGAAGCCATGACCCGCGATTGCCGCCCGCTGCTCGCCGCGCTGCTCAAGGCAACCCGCGATTACGTCGACTACACCCGCGCCCAGGGCGAGGCGCTCGCCGAAGAGTCCCACGCCGCCTACGGTCGCCAGCTCACCTGGCTGATCTCGATCGGCGTCGCCGCCGCCGTCCTGGCCGCCGGCCTCGGCTGGCTGATCGTGCGCCGCCTGATGAAGGCCCTCGGCACCGAACCCGCGCAACTCGCCGACGCTGCCCACCGCATCGCCGCCGGCGACCTCAGCGCCGTCGAGGGCGCCGACCTCGCCCCCGCCAACAGCGTCCTCGCCTCGATGGGCCAGATGCAGCAGCAACTGCTCGCGCTGATCGGCAAGGTCCGCGGGTCCGCCGAGCAGATCGCCGAGGCCAGCGCCCTCATCGCGGCCGGCAACCAGGACCTGTCCGGCCGCACCGAAGAGCAGGCCGCCGCCATCGAGGAGACCGCCGCGTCGATGGAAGAGCTCAGCGTCACCGTGCGCCAGAACGCCGACAACGCCCGCCAGGCCAACGAACTGGCGCGTGACGCCAGCGGCGTCGCCGTGCGCGGCGGCGAGGTCGTGAGCCAGGTCGTCGAGACCATGCGCGGCATCAACGACAGCAGCCGCCGCATCGCCGACATCATCGGCGTCATCGACGGCATCGCCTTCCAGACCAACATCCTCGCCCTCAACGCCGCCGTCGAGGCCGCCCGCGCCGGCGAGCAGGGCCGCGGCTTCGCCGTCGTGGCCTCCGAGGTCCGCAGCCTCGCCAGCCGCTCGGCCGGCGCCGCCAAGGAGATCAAGGCACTCATCGGCGAAAGCGTCGCCCGCGTCGAGCAGGGCAGCCAGCTCGTCGACCAGGCCGGCGCCACCATGACCGACGTCGTCGGCGCCATCAAGCGCGTCTCCGACATCGTCGGCGAGATCAGCGCCGCCAGCAGCGAGCAGAGCGCCGGCGTCTCCCAGGTCGGCGAAGCCATCACCCAGATGGACCGCGCCACCCAGCAGAACGCCGCCCTGGTCGAGGAAAGCGCCGCCGCGGCGGACAGCCTCAAGCGCCAGGCCGGCGACATGGTAGGCGCCGTCGCGGTGTTCCGCACCGAGTCGAGCGCCCCGGCTCCCGCCCCCGTCCCGGCCCCGGCCTCGCGTCCGGCGCCCGCCAGCTCGCCGGCGCCCGCCGCCGCCTTCGTCTTCACCAAGAGCGTCCCTGCGGCGCAAGCTCCGGCGTTCAGCGTGGCACCGCGTCCCGCGGCCGCCCCGGCGGCCCGCGTGGCGCCGAGCTCCCCCGCGCCTGCGCGCCGCCCGGCACCCGCTCCCGCCCTGCGCGTGGTGCGTCCCGCGCCGGCTCCCGCGGCCAAGGCGGAACCCGCGCTCGCGATGGCTGGCGACGACGACTGGACCTCGTTCTGAGGCCGTGAGGGTCCGCGGGCCGGGGGCCGCGAATCGCCCCACCGCCCGTGGGTGTCATGGGCAGCCGCGACAATGGCGCCCATGCGCGCCCTGATCGACCTGCTGATCCAACACGACTTCGTGCTCGTCTTCCTCGTGACGCTGGCGGCGCGGGTCGGCGCACCGGTGCCCGCGGCACCGCTGCTGGTGGTCGCGGGCGGGCTGGCGGCGGCGGGACGGCTCTCGGCGCTGTCGCTGGTCGTCGCGGCGGTGCTGGCCAACGTGCTCGGCGACGCGATCTGGTACGTCGCCGGCCGCAGCTACGGCCACCGCGTGCTCCGCCTGCTGTGCCGCGTCTCCCTCTCCCCCGACGTCTGCGTGCGTCAGAGCGAAAGCCTGATCGCGCGCTGGGGCGGCAGCTCGCTGCTGGCGGCCAAGTTCCTGCCCGGCATCTCGGTCGTCGCCGCGCCGATGGCCGGCGCGCTCGGCATGGGCTGGCGCCGCTTCGTCGCCTACGACGCGGTCGCCGGCCTGGTCTGGACGCTCTGCTTCCTCGGCCTGGGCCTGGTCTTCAGCGACCAGATCCAGGACGTGCTGGACACGCTCTCCAATGCCGGCCTGATGGCGCTGGCCGCGATCGGCGCGGCGCTGCTGCTGGTGGTCGGCAACCGCTGGCGCCGGCGCCGCAAGATGGCGCGCCTGCAGGGGCAGGTCGAACGCATCAGCGTCGAGGACGCCGCCGCCCTCGTCGAGCAGGACATGGCGCCGGTGTTCATCGATGTGCGCAGCGACGCGGGCCGCGCCGTCGATCCGCGCACGCTGCCCGGGGCGTTGAACATCCCCCTGACACGCATCCCCGAGTACGCCGACCAACTGCCCAGCGACCGCCTGCTGGTCCTGTACTGCAGTTGCCCGAACGAGGTCTCCGCGATCCAGGGCGCGAACGAGCTGATCCAGCGCGGCCATGCGCGCGTGCTGGCGCTGGACGGCGGTCTGGACGCCTGGCATGCGCTGCAGCGCCGCCGCGACCGGGACCGCGGCGACAGCGGCGATGGCGACGCGGTCGACCCGCCGCCGGCCTCCAGCAGCCCGCGCACCCCGGGCGCGACGCCCTCCGCCACGCCCGCCGTCCCCTGAACTGAGGAGGGGCGGCCACCGCGGCTGGCCCGGCGCTTGCATACTCGACGCCATGACCGTCGCCGCACTGCCAGCCGTTCCTCCGGTCCTCGCGCCGACCATCCTCGACCTGGAGGCCTCCGGCTTCGGCCGCGGCAGCTATCCGATCGAGATCGGCTTCGTCGAGGCGGGCGGCCTGCCGTTCTGCTCGCTGATCCAGCCGGCACCCGACTGGGAGCACTGGGACGAGCAGGCCGAGGCGCTGCATGGCATCTCGCGCGAGCTGCTGCTGCGCCATGGCCGCCCGCGCGAGTGGATCGCCGATGAACTCAATCGCCGCCTGGCCGGGCAGACCGTCTATTCCGACAGCTGGGGCCACGACTACAGCTGGCTGAGCAAGCTGTTCGACAGCGCCGGCCGGCTGCCGCGCTTCCGCCTGGAGGACCTGCGCCGGCTGCTCAGCGAGGACGAGGCCAGCCAATGGAGCGGTGTCCAGCAGCAGGTGCGCGACGAGGCGCACCTGCGCCGGCACCGCGCCAG
>Ga0099823_1002509_pt1 | contig 16622 bp, 10 predicted proteins | sample CowpearedBW_FD_76831 | JGI IMG/M metagenome (GOLD analysis project Ga0099823, IMG submission 76831) | Root nodule microbial communities of legume samples collected from California, USA - Cow pea red BW | ecosystem: Host-associated > Plants > Roots > Nodule | place: USA: California | collected...
ATATATATATATATATATATATATATATATATATATATATGATTATGATGTTAATGCTACTAACGTTATATGTATATAATATAATCTGTTTTAAAAGTTTCTATTCACGATAAAACATTGTGAATGTTGGAGAGAACAACATCAAATTATTCTATATCAAGCAGTCTTTAATCTAGAGATTGAAGATTATGATATTTTGCATTGTTAGAGTTTCAAGAAAGGATTATCTGAAGATTCAAAGTTTAATCAAATCATTCTTTTTCAAAGAATAAAAATGTTGAGTTGAAGTTAATTTTCTCAATTTCAAAGGTTTAAACGGTCATATGACTTGAAGATTTCAAATGAAGAAATACAAGTATAGAAGTTATAGAGAGAAAATAATCAAAGAAATTTCACAAACTAATAACTTCAAGGAAGAAATCTGAAAAATATCTTGAAGAGTACATCAAAACATTCTTTTTGAAGTACTGGATGTAAAGATGTTGATTTGAAAAATAAAACGTCTTTGTTTCAAAGAGATTGTTGAGCTCCTAGGTGCTCAAGAATTCAAACAAAACCTAATTTCCTCCTCCTAAATGTAAGTGGTCAACTAAGACATCTTAGAAAATGATAAAAAATGCAATAGGGAAAAATAAGAAATTAACTAAAACAATAATAAAAGCTACTCTAATGCATGGAAGTCATATATGAACATATGAGATGTGTATACGCAAGATTAGAAACCTAAACTGAACTAAAACAGTAGTCAAAATGATGGATAAAAGTGAAAACTAAGTGTTTGACAAAATGCTTAAAAGAAAATCTAACTATGTAAAGATGATAAAATGCTGTAATGAATCCTAAATGCTATTTTACAATGGAACTAATTCCTATAGTTATCTAAAAGCTAAAAGTAACCTGAAAATGGATTTAAAACTGATTAAAAACATCAAATTCGTGAAACTTGAATGAAAAGCAAAATCTGTGAAACAAAGAACTCGTGACTGATATTACGCAGATGCATTTCAATTGAAGATAGAAACAGGAAATTTAACAAACAAACATCAGAAAACGGAAATTCTAAATTGATCTATCCTAGGTTAACAGAATTAACGAATTTAACTAACGAAACTACCTAAGTTCAGGTTTCTTTAATTTTTCAGTTTTTAATGAAAGATGATTGATTAGAAACATCAAAACGAAATGGAATGAACTGATTAAAATGAATGGAAACAAATTATAACAGTGGAATATAAGTTCACGTATGAACTCAACTTGCAAATTAACTCAAAAGCTGAAATGCAAAGTGATGAGGAGATAAATTCTTGCTCTTTAGAATATTGTGAGTGAGTTTTGAGTTTTATATTCCTGATGTGATTCTGGATATTGTGTATAGAGTTAATAGATGGTTTGTTGTGTTTGGGTTTGATTGGTTTGGCCGGTTTAAATGACACTAGCATGAAGCCGCACTCACAAGTTCGGAAAAAAAAATCCAATTTTCTTGATCCAATATATTTTTGTTCCAATCCATTTAATATTTATTTTATTAAAAATTCAATCTATATAAAATCTATTTTATTGGATCTGGATCTCAATCTGATCTATATTTTATATATTTTACGGATTGAATATCTATTCTCTAAACTAGATTTTTAAATATGGATAATCTAAAAAATTCAATCCAAATTTTTAGTTGGGTTAGGCTAAAGGTTAAGATGGACTAGCCCAAATTTGACCATATTCGCAGAGTCAACCCCGAACAAATTCGTCCGTTTCGGTGAAGCCAACAACGATCAAAATTTGGCAATATTCTAGCCGGCCAAATTCAGTCGAGTTGGCTCTTGTCGAAATTTGGTTGAGTCGGCCTTAGCCTAAATTTGGTTGTATTCGGCCGAGTTATGCCTGGAAAAAATTTGGTTGTTTCGGTTGAGTCGATCACGACCTAAATTTGGTTATATTTAGCCGAGTCGACCTCAATTGAAATTTGGCTGAATTTAGTCGAGTTGGCCCCGATCCAAATTTGGTTGAGTCAGTCCTAGCCCAAATTTAGCTGTATTTGGTCGAGTCAGTCCTTGACCAAAATTTGGTTGTATTAGATGAAATCAGCCCCGGCCAAAATTCGGCCGAATCTAGCCAAGTCGATCCTGACCAAAATTTTTCCGAGTCTATCTTGGCCCAAATTTGGCCGTATCTGACCACGTCATCCTCGCCTGAAATTTGGTCGCATGTGGAAAACTTTTCTTCAGTCAGTCTTGACCGAAATTTTTGCATACTCGACTGAGTCAATCCCGACCGAAATTTGTTCGAATTTGGCCGAGTTGACCCCAGCCAAAATTTGGTCGAATTTGACCAAATCGGCCACGACCAAAATTCGGTTGGCCACGACAGAAGTCAGTTGAGTCCTTTCCATGTTGAAATTTGGCCAAGTTGAGCTCGACAAAAAATCTATCAAATCCGATGGTGTCGGTCCTAAGGACATAAGTTTTAGAAAATTCAATTTAATTTTCTTTTATAAAAAATGGATTCTAGATTTTGAACTTGATCCAAATATTTAGATCTGGATTTAAATCTTGATCCAAATATTTGAATCTAGATTTTAAAAAATTCCAAACTTGTTTTGTTGAAAAAAATGGATTTGGATTGAAAATCTTATCTACTTATTTGGATCTAAAATGGATATGGGTTGAACCATTAAAAATTCAATCCATGATCACCACTATTGTGAACGAGTGGGAATGGTTTTTGGGTTGTTTCCACGTTTGTTTCATCAGTTGGAAGGTTTTTGGAATTGCATTTGAAAGAGGTTTGAAGTATGGTGGAAGAGTTGAATTTGTTGAAACTTGAATATTGGAAAGTTTTAGTTGATTGTTTGATGATTCGAGGTGGTTTATTTGACACTGTTTGATAATGCTTTGTGATAATGGAGTATGGGGAGAAGAATTGATTCAAGAATTAGGACTCAATTGTATGGAACTATGCATGACGTTACAGTAGTTCTCCTTCCAAATGCATGTGTGGTCTTATAGTAGTCATTGCATTTTTATGATAGAAGCATGTGCATATTTGGTTGTCACAAAATAATTAAGAAGTGTTTTCTTTTTTTTTTCTTCATTTTATGTTGGAGTAGAGTAGCATCCATTTCTAAACTTATGACAATTGTGGGCTCGTGTTAAGATCAATGTGTGGCCATAAACTTGTATTTGTTTTGTTTACAGAAAGAGAAAATCACGGTGCAATTCGTAGGAATACTTCATATTACATTACATGCACTTGATTCATGCTTATTGGATAGTGTGTGTCCCACTTTGAATTTAATATTGTAATATATGTATGATATATGATGTGGCTCTCTCATTTTAAATTTAATAACTAGATTTAATATGTTGAATGTATACTATTGTAAGTAATTTTTATTATCATGGTTTTATACTTTAGTTTAAATTATATTTGTAAATTAGTAGTAAAATAAGAATGTATAGATGCATCGTGTAATAGTATATACTTTTTTCCCATAAAAATTACCACAAAATTATTTTTCGCATTTCTTTCTTTTGATATTTTTATGGTTATCCACGTTGTCTAATATTCTTAAAATAAAGATATAAGTGTTTGTGTGACCACACATGTTACCTTAGTACTCGACACCTTTCTTTTTCAAAAATAACTTAAAAATATCATTTCATTTCATTCATTTAGATATTTGAATGGTTGCCCGCATCATCTGATATTTTAAATAATGGTATGAGTAATCATATGACTGTTTGCATCATCCTTGTACTTGGTACGATGGCACACCCCTAACCAAGGATCCTATCACAAGAAGCATGGCCAAACAATGTCAAGAAGAGTTAGCATCCTCTCAACAAGGAGAAGCTAAGCTCCTATTCTCTTGGGTCATCATGAAGCATTTTTAGACCTTGTACTAAAGGTCTTGTAGTGTAGGATTTTCTTTGAAGGCCTTGCATTTAGGGCCAACTAGTATAGAGTTTTAAAAACAATCTTGCTTAAGTAGGGAACATCATATGCGTCTACGATGCTCCCTACTTAAGCAACTCTTTTAATTATATTAATCTAACTAGATTAGGAAGGGCGCCCCACACATGCCATATGACAAGGCCATAATGGAGGTTTCTCTTACAAAGGTAATGGTCATGTGTCATTGTCCTATTGGAGAGGCTTTTCATAAACTAGCTTTCCACATACAAGAAATTAGTAGTTCATTTTTTTGAGAGTGAGGAGTGCTACATGTCAAGCTCTTCTTTACCAAGCTAGCATTTTTAAGGTTTTTGTGCATGTTAGCATTCTAGGATTTTGGACCATTTTGCAAACACCTTATTCTATAAATAGAGGTGTCTCCCTATGTATTTCTCACTTTGAGATGCTTATGCTACCACAATTATTTTTTAGCCATAAACTTGTCTCTTAGTCACTTGATAGAGCATCCCCTGAAGTCTCTCTAGCACCTCTTTCTCTAGAGTTACCCTAACCTCTTTTAGAGAAATAACCTTCATTCTACCATTACAACCTCAAAAACTGAGAGTTTCCACCACCTTTCACCAAGCTTTTGCATATCCTATCACCTCCATTACCACCATTTCAAGCTTTGGCCCATCCTATCTTAAGGAGGAGGCTATCATGGTATCTTTCGAAATTCAAAAATATCGAAAAAAAAATATGAAAATTTGCAAAAGTTAAAAAGTTAAAAATTTTCAAACAAATATTTTTTTAAAACTATGTGGGATCCTGATTTTCCATTGTGAATGGAAATACATAAGACTGAGGTACATACTTGTCGGGCCCAAAAAAAATATTTGTTGTGTCTTTCGATACAATCTTTCATTCTTATTTTGGGGAAAATTAAATATTTTGAAAAAATCACATTTATTTACCACATTTAACTAAAGGTATCGCCTTTAGGCGAGCATTATAGGATCCTAATATCTTCCTTCCACGTAACTGACTCCTAGACCTAAAATCCGGTTTCGTAGACATGTTTTATCTTTATTGTTTTCCATAGTTTTTCAAAAATAAACTTTGATGGTGACTCCAAATCTCAATTTCTAAGCTCTTTCTTTTTGCTTTTTCGTCTCGTCGTAATTTATGTTGCAATAATGAGGCATTATTTTAGACTTAACTTGCAAGTAAAGTTTGCATTTAGAATACCTCCACACTCATGTGAGGCCTATAAATTTTCTTTTCAAAATAGTAAAGGTTTTATCAACCCCATGTTGGCCCATGAGGCCTCCCCTACTACTTTCAAATGTTTCCTCATGCTTATACAATTCCTTTATGTTATCAAACCTTAAAATTTAAGAACCCAAATAAACTAGTAATTTGTGTTTTCTAGACAAAGCATCAACTACAATATTACTATTTCCCCTTTTTTGTTTGATATCATATGGAAACTTTTGTAAGTGTTTCACCCGCTTAGCATGTATTTTGTTCAACTTTCCCTGGCCTCTCAAGTACTGAAGTAACTCATTATTAGTGTTCATGATATATTTCTTAGTTACTAAGTAATGTTCTTGGGTTTTGAGGCCACATATGAGCTCTTTATCATAGGTGAGATAGTTCAAGGTGGGTCTTCTAGTTTTTCACTAAAATATGGAATGGGATAACCACTATGAATTAACATAACACCTATTCCAACCCCAAAATCATCTCACTTTAGTTCAAAGATGTTAGAAAAGTCACGCAAAACTAAAATGGTTGCATAGGTGAATTTATTTTTCAGTCTCAAAATAATTTTATTATTTTTCTTCACCCCATACAAATGGCACATCCTTCGTAACATGTTCGATGAGAGCAACAATTGTAGTAGAGAAGTCATGGACAAATCTCTTGTAAAACCTAGTTAACAAATGAGAGCTCCTAACTTCTAATATTGTCTTGTGGGTGGGTCATTCTTGGATAGCCTTTATATTCTCAAGGTCCACATGCGCTCCATCTTTTCCATCCTTGAATCCAAGAAAAATAACATTGTCTTTGCAAAAGGTGCATTTGTCAAGGTTGGCAAATAGGTAACGGTCCCTAGGAATAATTAAGAGTTGTCTAAGATGGCTGAGATGCTCATCTAGGCCTTTATTGTAAATCAAAAATATCATCAAAGTAGATGACCACAAATTCGGAAGGCTCCCTATACTTGTTTTTTATTTTATCTCTATCCCTTTCTTATGACCCTTCATATTTAGATTTGAAAGGGTAACCCTCTCTCTTGGACTTTTTCTTAGGGTAAGAGGTGGTCTGATAGTCCTTCCTAGTGGTAGCCTTCCTTTTCAATTGTTATTCTACCCTCCCATAGTTGAACCAATTCATTCAAATCATTATAAGGACAAAATTCAACTTTATCTCTAATTTATACATAATTCAGGCTACTCTGAAACTAGACAATTATTATCATTGGTTCCTCTCTTATGTCGTCCCTCAACATGAGTAACTACAATCTTTTGTCAATATTCTTCCAGACTCATTTTTTTATTGGACTTTATGGAGTTATAATTCATCGTTTGTAAAATCCGTCAGAAACTGAAGATCAACATACTGAAGGAATTGATTGTCGGATATATTACCTACAAAAGTATTTGTCAGTAATACAAATTATAATTTACTAACAAAGCTAACCTGACAAATTTTAATAATAGATTCATTATTGATAGATATTAGTATTTTAAATTCTAAAATTCAATGGTAATTTTAGGTATACATACAACTTTATTTCTATTGTTAAAAATTCGTTTTTAATTGCACAAATTCTTGTAGTGTTTAGTGGCACACATACTAGATTTGCAAGTATTGTTGTGTTTTGTTGTTTGATTGAAATTTTTTTTCTTTTGTTAATCAAATCTAGAATCATTCCTTAGGACTTCATTTATTATGCTAGTTTCTAAACTTTTTTTTTCTAGTTTTCTTTTTCTTAGAACTCTCTGAAGTATTGTCATTATTTTTCTTCTCTTTGAAATTAAGCACTTCTAATTGGCTTTTTGTGACATTATTATGAGAGGCCTTCCAACCATAAGGGTATTGGCTAAGAAGATTAAAGAAGAGGAAGCTTTAAAAAAGGTGAATCTTTTCATTTGGAGAATAGAATATAAATCTTCTTCATCTTCATCTTGTAAATATTTGTAAGTGATTTATGTTTGTTTGTAATTTCTTAAGTTTTCTTTAAGTAGACATGAAAATAAATGCGGGTTTCAATGTAGGCCAACTATGGATCTCCATTTGGGAGAAGAAGAGGCATCCTATTCAAGAGTACAAAGGCATCCAAAGCAAGTGAAGAGAGCATCATGTAGAAGTCCCACATCTCTTGCAAGAGGTAGGTTAATGAGCTCAAAATTTTGGTCATAAAAAGGTCTATAATTTTTATTCAACGAAGCTATTGGTCCCACACATAGGCTAGAGTACAAAAGAAGCTTCCCAAATTTATAAATAGCTTTCATTACTTCTTATACAAAGCCATTTTGATGAATGAGATATGAATTAATTTTAAGCAATCTTTTGTTCTTCCAAAAGTCATAAAAGTACTAATTTCCTCCTTAAGCTTTTTTGTGCAGTTTCCTTCCTTGAGAGAAGATAAATAGTTTTTGTAAGAAGCTTGGTTAGTTCAAAGAATTTTCCATTTGTCTTGAGATTAGTTTGTCCTTATCTTTTTTGTTTGAATTAAGAGGTGTATATAAATCATATTAGATCATTTGTTGTTCCTTGAAGTTTATAGCAAAGTTGTTAGGAGCCATAATGGGTTCTTTGTTGAGTGAATTCTCTTTTTTTGTTTGAGCTTCGTGCTTTCCTCAACAAGGATGTATTTAGGGGTTTAAGCTCTTACATCATGAATAGTGTTAAGAGCTTCAATGCACAACTTTTCCAAGGGAAGTTTAGTTTGTAGGTTGATCATCAAAGTGTGATTTTTCAAGTCGAGTATCTGATTAAAAATATTAAAGGATACTTCCACAAATATCTCCATAAATGCTCTCAAAGAGTCAATATTTCCTTATATAAAGTTATTCATAGTAATGAACATGGTGACATAATGGCAACTTGTTTCAAAGTGAGCATTGAATTTGTCAATCAACATTTTATAACAGTCAACTGAGTTATTGGGTAAGTCAAAATACCATTGACGCGTTCAATCTTTAAGAGTTATGCGCTAACAAAAAATATGTTTATTATGTCTCTCGATTTATGTTTGACATATACAAATAAGACGTTATGCTTATAGGTCAGACATAAATTTCTTAAGGAAATCCTAATACGCTACTTTTTCCTTCACTTTCTTCATTGCTCGAATATAAACCCTCAAATGTGAAGCAAACTGAAGCATTATGTGCGTGATAGCCATTGTTGTGTGCCTAAGATTGCATTTTCTGCCATTGAGGTTAGTTTTTCTACCTTGTGTGTGACTATTTTAGCTTAACCCATATGATCCTCATTTGTAAAATTCACTAAAAAAGGTTAGAAAATAATTTATGACTCAATTTTTTTTTTGTGAAAACTTCTATTAGGTTGTATTCAAATGTAGAGTGTTCACATCTACGATATTAGTCAGATTTAGAATTTCCAAGATTTAGTGGTTAAAAACTTAAATATTCGTGACTTTTGCTACGGACCTCAGATGGAGACTCTCCAAAAATGAAAGTTGTCGGAAATGGGGTATACAGTTTTAAAAATTCCACCATTCATAGTATTATTTTTTCTTAGTATTTTCACACACTTTTTTAAACTTTATAGATTTATTTGAGATACTGTACTACTTAAAATATTCTGAAAATTTTTATAGTGTTTCCTTATTTTATGTGTGTGTGTGTGTGTGTATATATATATATATATATATATATATATATATGTATATATATATATATATCACAAATTTACATATGTTGCCTCTACAACAAATGTAAATATGTAAATTTATGTTGTTATATATGCACCAGACGTAAATTTACATATGGTATTTTACCTGTCATAAATTTATGTCTTCCACAGTTACGTATGACCTGTAATAGATGTAAGCAGCCTAAAATAGCATATGTTAAAAACATATTTTGTGTTAGTGATGGAAAAAATTTATTGGTGTGATGTGGCTCTAGAAGGGGGTGATGCGTAGAGTTTATGAACAAATTCAAGCGATTATCATGTACATAAAATATTCAAAGTAAAAGAGTAAAGAGAGAAAAACACACCAAGAATTTATATTGGGTCACCTCACCACTAAGACTTAATATCACAATTTAAATTATCAGTTAGAGATTAAAGAATGAAACCACGTAGCCAATTAACACAACGCATTCTGACTCATTAAATAAAAAACTAATGCACCTTATGTCATTTATTGACTTTGGTCGTCTATCGACCCAAGTTGTTTAATGCGTTTACTTGGTGTTTTCTTTTAAGTTGTACTCATCTAATACACTGACTCATATATTTCTTAGACTCCTTTTTTTCTAAAGCTTAGCCTATTACTTTTCCTATTGCATATGCCAAACTTCCAACTTATGTTAATACTTATAACAATGATTAAACATATCAAAACACATGTTCAAATTATGTATTTTGATCTACAAAACAAATTCATTAATCACTTTAGTTGATTATATCAATTAGACGTTCTTTATTACTCATCTAACATTGTTTTACTTCTAATAAAAAAAACCCACCTCATTTGGTAGATTAAGTCTTTTAATATCATCAAAATTCTATTTGCTTAAAGATGTCTATCTACTTTAAGAATCTCCCCTTTTTTGATGATGACAAAGCCAATCAAAATATCATTTACTAGAAGAGAACATGTTTTGATCAATCATATCATAGTATCAAGGTAAAATTAGAATAAATCTTTTTGTTGGCAAAAGAAGATGATGGAGATCATTCTTCAAGAGTAAATTTTGATGATGATAAAAACAAATCCAAGAAATTAAAGTGATGGCAAAAGATATTGGAAGACTTGTATTTTGATTATGTATTTGATTAAGCCTTTGTAATAAGTCATACATTAGTGAATAAATTTTTTGTAGGACTTATCTTAGAGAGTCATAAAACAACATGCACAACAATCACTCAAGAAAGATTTTGTTTATCCAAAAAACTCTATCATAATCAATTATCTAATTTAAATCAAGTTATTTAGAAAAGTCTTTCTGATAATTGATTAACCACTCCTACTAATCGATTATCATAGTGAAAAATGTTTTAAGAAAAATTTATGTGATAATCGATTATCATTAGTAAATAATTTATTATATCTGGCAATTGTGACTTGACACTTCAGATTCTTGACCTTATTTTCACATAAGAAGTTTATATTGTTATAGGAGACCTATTTTGAAAATAACTTTTCATTCAAAGGTTTATAGTTGTGACTGCTAGAGCTCCTCTATGTGTTTTATGATAAAAGGGGATTTGAAAAACCTAGTGTGGATACAAAGATAACTTTCACCAAGTGGGTTGTTGTGTGATTGAGTTTTGTTTTTGTTGCTAGAAGAAATTGTTCTTCTAGCTGGTTAGGGTTCTGTATTGACTTTTGATATGTTTCTTCATGTTAAATTGTTAATAGATTTGTCTTATTATTATTGATCATGAATTTGTGCTTTCATATTCAATGTTAGTTGTGCATGTTATTTTACTATTATCATTATTATTATTACTGGTAATGAACTTTAGATTCATGAAATAGTTTGATCAAGAGTTCGAAAAATAGGCTTTTCAATCAATGATTTGAATCTTGATTCAATTATTATGGTGTGTATTTATACCATTTCTTATATTAAACTTTAGTGCTTTGTATTTTTGCCAGGTGGAATCTTGAGGGGTTCTAGGAGAGAAAGATTATTAAGTACATTTCTTGAAAACGAGTATGAAAAGATAAACTGACTAATGGTTTAATAGTGGCCTACTTACATTGGTTAAGAAGTTAAATAATCTTTTAAACGAAATCATTGTATTTAATGTTGCCAAAAGCACCTTTACTTTAATTTTCAATAAAAAGGCACTTTCATTTTTTGATTCAATGCCAATACAGTTAGTGTATTTATTTGTTGGACCTAATTAGCATATTCTATTTTCTCCAAGCTTAAAGTGTCTTCATCTTCTCCTTATATTGTAAAATTTATAATAGGAAGTTCTTATTTGAAAGCTCATATTCTCATTTAACAAACTAGTTTTTTTTTTTTTCATTTTAACCTAACCAAGAATTCATAAAGAATCAAAGCAAAAACTAGAAGGTTGAATCAAGTTTATTTTCATGACTTGGAGGTAGTTGATTATTCCATAATTTAAAATTTTGATATTGTATATTTGATGAATTGTAAGCTTATATCGGTGCAATTTTTTTCTTGGTATTCTTAAAGCTAGCATAAACTCATTGGCTTGATTTTTATTTGATTCCTTGTTAACAACTTATCAATAACTTGTGTGATTGTATTATTTATTTTAGGTAGATCTAAGGAGGGCTAATAATATTGAAATTATGCTTACTAATGTATAAATGATCAAACTTGGACTTGTATTATGTTTATGTTGGAGTTGGATGTATTATGTGTAATTGGATGTTTATCTTGGTCTTGGATGTAACTTAAACTTAGATGTTTGTCTAGGACTTGTGTTGTGTTCTAATTAGCTAAGTAACAATGTCTCATAATTTTGTGTTTGTAATTTCAGTTCTAAATGAATTAAATGATATGCTGCAATACTTGAAATAATGAATAGGCACTAAAACAGGTTATGGGATATATTTTGAAACAAATTTTCATTTTCATAATAATATACATTTGCAGGGCAAAGTTGATGGTATGCCGATGCTAATACATCAAATATTAAACAATATTCCCAGTTTGTGTTGCATCAGGGGTGGGCTAAGTTGACGAATGTGTTTGAAATATTTTAATATATTTGTATTTTGTGTGGGCTTGACCGATGCAACAAAAATTGATTATTATATTTTTTAATGCATTCACATCGGTCAAGCCAACGATAATGAAGAAGTAACTATGCTTCCCCCATTTGGCTGATGAAAAATGGCTTTGCATCCTATGCATTAGCATGGTTCACATCATCGTCACAGGATCAACGCCATCTTGTTGTCACGGTCAGCTTTGAATTTTTGGTGTCCCATTTTTGCGAACACGAAATGCCAACATTCTTGTAGTGTGCAAATATACCAAATGACAATAAATTTTCCAACAAAAATCTAAGAAATGCCACTACACATTTCTCCTTTTTATCTCTCTTCAATTCTCCCCTTTTTTTCATTCATAAAAAAGTAAAAGAAATCATCATGTTACTTGTAAGTTACCTTCCACATTTAAGCTTTGCTAATATTTCTTTCGGTCTCCATTTTCTATATATTCCATGAAAACATTTTGTAAGTTAAAAAAATCATATCACTATTAGTATCAATATTAGTATTAAGAACTATATGAGTAAAAATTACCAAATTATTCCTTCTTCTTCGTAAAGACATAGCACCACCAATATTAGGAATAGTTTGTCTTTTCCTTATATATCTATTTTTGTTAAACAATTCCTATAAAATAAAACTGCATCAGATTTTGCAAATTTAAAGTGAATCTTATATAAATATACTAATTAAAAAGGTTGTACCATGGTTGAATAATTGAGGCGATAATAAAACAAAAAAAAAAAAAGCTTATCGATCCATATTAAAACCCTCTAAACAATTCTTAATAATGTCATTTCTACTCAGAAGTGATCATAAAACTCATTCCAAAAATTACATCTATACTCCCTCCACACTTTTCTAATTTTAAACATAACATCCCCTTTTCGTCAAGTGTTCGTTTATCTTGAAACAAAATTGAGTCTTAAATAATACAAATGTTAATCCAAATTTATATTGAATAAAAGAAATAACATTATAGATGTTTAGTATAGCTTCAATTAGCTTTAGTGCACTTTCCTACACATTATCCTTGTAAAAGTATCTGGCACCACCGACCATCTTTCAAAACTTAAAGGGAATAATATATGATTTGTTGCTGGTTGTTCACACACTCTTTCAAGTACACCAGATGCTTCAATATATGGATCATGCTCCTCACAATCTCAAATGTGAATTAATGGTGAAAAATTAATACAAGCGAAACCCATAGATCCTTTTAAACTCCTTATGTTTTTGTGGTGTCAATCCATTTACATTTGATCGAAGTAACTTTGAATAACTTATAAGTCTAACCATAAAAATATTGTTGAAAAATAAAAATTTTTATTGTTGTTTCTTCTAATTTGTATAAAATTAATTGAATTTATCTGTCGTATAATCCAATTAGTGTAACTTTAATTTTTAAACTAGGTTATTTCTTCAATTCTTAAATTGTTATTTGTTTACTAATTATATACTTTAATTTTCATCTTAAAACATCCATGGATAAAAGACGAAAAAGAGAAGATCATGGTTTTTTGGTTCTTCATATTGATAACATCAATTTAAAATCGCTCACAATATTAATATGATTATATACTATAAATTGGATACATACCTTCAATGGTTACTAAGAAAAATGAATCATTCTCCATTTTAAAAAATATCAATGAAGATGAATAATATAATTTATATGGATATTCAATAAATTACTTTATAAACTGTATGATTTGATGTATTTAAATTGCTAACGAAATTCTTATTAAAAATATTTACTAAAACATTGATAATCTTTACGAAATTAGATATAATAATATAAAATATTAGTTATAATAAATTATAATTTAAAAAAAATATCTTTTGTTTAAATTATTTTTATATTTCAATAAATATATACAATGGGTGAATATTATGTATTCAAACAAAATAACCGTTATATAAATCAGAGTACTTATCATAACTAAAGACACTTCTAGAATCATTTCTCTAAAAGGGAACTCTAGAGAGTTTTCTTTGACAAAAAAAGTACTTTAAAATTTGTTTTATTTCTTATCTTTTCATTATTTATTTTTACTTAACAGTTTTCTTGTTAATAATAAAAATAAGGAAAGCAATTGTTGAGGTTGGTGGTGGTGTAGAGTTTAGAACTTGCAATTAACATTTTATTGCTTCTCATACATAGCAGATACAACAACAATAAAAGTAAAGAGTTGAAATTTGGCGAAGAGCTTGAAGCCAAAGTAGCTGAGCCTATCCATGAGCTCAAAAGCTGTGTCCATTAATTAAGTATGAAAGCAAAACCCACTTCTCTCTCTATTTCTTTTCCCCTTCATGACCCCATGTGTCAGTTCGTTAAGTCTCTCTCTATCTGAATAGCATGTCTTTTGTGATGCATAATAAAATCGTCACCACTCATTGAAACCCTTCGTGACACCGATTGATCGCTGAAGGAGTATCCAATAGCTGCTGTGTTCCTGAGTAGCCCCTTCCCCAATTCAACGTCTCCTCCTGAGGATTCTGCAGTGACCTGTCTTTGCCACCACCCACCAATGCTTGTCCTACGGGTGCCCCAATGCAAGTGCAGTCATTCAGGGCGTGATTCTTGGTGCTGCTGCCCAGAACATGACCCACATAGTAGTCGTTCACCACCGCATGATGGTGGTGGGAATACGGCGCTGCTGGAAAAGAAAGTGGTGGTGGTGGTGCCGGAGGTGAGGCTATCAAGAGATGGTGAGATGGTTGATGCAGTTGCAGCTGCGGCGGTGGTGGAGTCGGTAGATGGAACGAAGATGAAGCCGAACCCGAACCCGACATGTATCTTGGGAACCTTGCATGCATTGTTGGGTCTCCCATGCTACTTGCAGCACGATAGCCCCCTGATGCTATTGGTTGACAGCATCTGAAACAGTTGAGGCATCGTTATAATTCACTTTTGCAAGAGACAAAAAACCATAAAAAGCAGGTCAGTTTTTATCGCTTCTTCTTAAATCCGAGATGTGAATCAATTAATGACCTCTAACTTTATATATTTTATTCATTTTTTATTAACATTTTCTAAATTTAAAATATTAACTAAAAATTTATGTAATTATCATGCGCAATTTTCCATTATTCTTACTTTCTTTATTGTTTCTCTAAAGTCTAACAGCATGCTCTAATATAGTTGATGTCATAGGAGACTATATTTTATCATTATTATCTTGATAGAGACAATATATGTACCTAGGGATGTGAAAACAATGTTTGAATTATTCATCAAACAATTTCCTTAAAACTAGACATGGTTAATGAGAGATAAAACGGTGGACCAGTTCACAAGAATACATGAAAAGGACTAATAAAAGAATAGTAGTGAGTTGGAGTAATGGTGAGTATACATACCCTAGGTTGGGGGCGGGTTGAGGGCTTAGGTTATGATCGTTACGGTAGACCAGCTGACGAGCATGGTTCAGTGTCTCTGTTTCCCTCTCTGCACAACAGACTCACACACGCATCAGATCAAATAAGGAAACAAAAGCAATTTTCTTTTATTCAAAACAAGTACAACCATTTCCATCTCAACAATTTCAGCAATCCAGCCTTCAATTTTATGATTGAAACGACCACGCCTCGTGGTCAAATCATCAACAACCATGCATTCTTTTAATCAATAAATGTTCAAAAACTGTTATATTAAGGTTTGTAGAAGTGTTTTTTTTTTTTTCCTGGGGAAACGGTAAAAAGATATAAAACAACAAAAGTTATGAAGATAGCAGCTATATCTAGCCTTGGCGGTGGCGGTTCATGTGTCCCCCAAGAGCCTGTGATTTGCAGAACTTGAGTGAACAAAATCTACACTCGTAGACCTTCTCACTCTCATCATCCTTCAACACGTCTTTGTTTCTCTGGTATCCTTCTGCAAAACCAAGCCAATTTAACAATATTGATGAGATCCAACTTCCCCCCATTATCCAAACCATGAATAAACTAGTTAAATTAAAAAGAAAAAAGAGAAAAACCCAACAAATCAACATTTAAACCTAACTTCTTTTTGCAACCCTTCCTTCTCATGGATTTTATTTTGTTTGCAGAAAGAAAATGAGGCAAAGAAAGAGCTGGGTGAGGGAAAAGTAAATAAGAAGAAAACCTGAAAAAGATATGGGGGTTTGTTCCAATTTTGTTTACTGACCCAGAAAAACATTAAGCTGAATACCCAGAAGGAAAACCCAAAAACAGTAGAAGTTTTATGTTGTTTTGAAGTTTTATAGTAACATGCATGCGGTATATATAATGATTAATGAGAAAAAGAAAAAACATTACCGGATGAGAAAGTGTCTTGGAAGAGTTGTTTGCCATCTCTGGAGTACTCATCGGGAAAGTTGTTGAGATCCAAAGGGTTATTTTCTGGTCTCCTGTTAAGCAACAACAAAGTGAAGAGAGAGAATATGATGTGAGTTCAACAGTTAGAGAAGATAGTGAATGAGAAATGTGAAGGGGAAGACCTACATGATGCCGACAGAGAGAGACAGAAAAAAATAAAAGGGAGACGTTCGGGTGCAGTGGGGCAAACACTTTGTTTCAGATGGGAAGATAAGACTAAAGCATTTTGTAGAACACTTCAGTTTGAGACTGCCATATATAGATGCTATCAGCTGTGAGTGATGGTGCAAGATAAAAAAAGGTTTGAAAGTTCTCTATCAGTTCCTCTGCCAACTCTCTCTCCCCTTTAAACATAAAATTAAACTAAAAAAGGGACAACATCGTCTCGTGACTATGAAGAAAAAAAAAAAAAAAAAAA
>Ga0099823_1002517_pt1 | contig 16598 bp, 10 predicted proteins | sample CowpearedBW_FD_76831 | JGI IMG/M metagenome (GOLD analysis project Ga0099823, IMG submission 76831) | Root nodule microbial communities of legume samples collected from California, USA - Cow pea red BW | ecosystem: Host-associated > Plants > Roots > Nodule | place: USA: California | collected...
CACCATACTACTACAAGTCCCCACCTCCACCATCACCTTCACCACCTCCTCCATATTACTACAAATCCCCACCACCACCATCTCCCTCACCTCCTCCACCATATGTATATAAGTCCCCACCACCTCCATCTCCATCACCTCCTCCTCCATACTACTACAAGTCCCCGCCCCCACCATCACCTTCACCACCTCCTCCGTATTACTACAAGTCTCCACCCCCACCTTCTCCCTCACCTCCTCCTCCATACTACTACAAGTCCCCGCCCCCACCATCGCCTTCACCTCCTCCACCATATTACTACAAGTCTCCACCACCACCTTCCCCTTCACCACCTCCTCCATACGTATATAAGTCTCCCCCTCCACCTTCTCCGTCACCTCCTCCACCATATTACTACAAATCACCTCCTCCACCGTCTCCTTCTCCGCCTCCACCATATTATTACAAGTCTCCACCTCCCCCTTCTCCTTCTCCTCCTCCACCATACTACCCCTACCTCTATAACTCACCCCCGCCTCCCGCGTATTAAGCTTCTGGCTAAATCATAATTTGATTTTTTTTTTCCAATAAATCACGTTGAACATTGTTGCAGTTGTTTTGTAATTACTCATTCATTAATAATAGGGTCTACACTGAAGTGGGAGTTGTATTCTGACTGCAGTGTAGCCCATGCGTTTGTATTGGTTTTAATCGAGAAGTGTGTAATATTATTCTCTTCTTATAAATATACATTATTACCACAGATGTTGGATTCCATTTCCTCTTTTCATTATGAAATTACGATCGCCATGAAATTCACGAATCATGTGCTCAAAATGCTAAATAACATTTAGATTTAGGAAAAAAATATAGATGAAATGATATTATATTATCTTTTCTAGATGGTTTTAAATAACCAGAAATTAAAAAAGAAAAAGAAAACACGTCGTTTTTTCTTCTCTCTTATTTCCATTTTTTGTGGCATCAGAACCTATTTTAAATTTTCCATTCTCCTCTTAACACGTGTCAAGTCAAATAGCACTAATGAGTACGTTGAAAAAAACTCAAACCATGCCCTAAATAAAATAATAATATAAATAAGAATAAATGCAGTTCGAAACTGCGTTTAGTTCTATCAGATAGTAATTGTAAAAGTTGTTAAATAAGAAAGCAATAACTTGTGTTATTAACCAAACATGCATTAAGCTGATTAATTTAGTGAAAGTGTATGTACGGAAAGTTTTGGTGAGAGTGCATAGATAGTGAGGGTTTGAAGCCAAATCATATTTTTCCTAAAGATTACTGTCCAAGAATTTCTTTTTCCCCGCGATAGCAGCCTTCCAACAAAACTTACTGAAGTAGCCCCATTTGAAAACATTTAGAATCAGTTATTTTGGAAGTCTAATTCGAATATTGTTCATGTTTTTCTGTCAAAAATTGGTCGAAATTCTGTACCAAATTCGTGTTGTGGTTTCTTTTCTTTTGTAAGATTTAGTTATTATTTAAGAAATAATTTAAAATAGACAATTAATAAAAAGTAGTTAAATAATTTGAACAATATGTAAAAGGATGACAGGAGATTGCCTATCAATTTCTCATCTTGAAAATAGAAGAAGTTCATCCTTACTTTTATTTTTATACTCAAGTGAAAATTTTCTTTTATTTTCATCTATCGGTAACATATACATGTATAGTTGTATATGTAAGATACAGCAAATAGCTAGAGTACAAATAAATTTATAGATAAAACTCGATTATTTTATTATTAAAAATTTAATTATAAATGAAAAATTTAATTATTCGACTTTTATTTTTTAAAAACTATCTTCTCTGTAAAAAGTATTATGTATATTTTTTCTATTTATTTATATTTTCTTATCTCATTTTTTATCTCTTTGAAAATCATAGAATGTCATAAGAATTTTTGCTTAGAGTACAACCAATCTACCTTGTCCGATTTGTGATCAGATTTCTTTTCTTGAGTAATTTAAATTTTTGGCATGTGATATATATGTGTAATGTGGATTAAAAGAGTTCAAGATAAATATTTATTTGCTTATAGTCATTAGGATATGTTTAAATCATTAGATATGTTTAAATTATTGATCTGATTTTTTTATATATAAATAAAGTATCATGTGGGAGTTATACTACTAGAAATTTTCATATTACATGAGGTTTTTTTTACAAATTTTTTAAAAGAATTTGTAAAAAAGACTGTTTTCTATGATTTTTTAAGAGTTTTAGTTAGCAGATAATTCCTTCGTGGATAATCATTTCTCACAAAATTATAAAATTTGTAAAATTTTCCTACAAAATTTAACACAAAATATTTTGTAAGAAAATTGGTAGTAATTTCTTGTAAAAAAAATTTCACAACAAAATTTATAATTATTTCCTTCAAAAAAATGCTCAAAACAAAATTGACAAAAAAATAATATGAGTTTTTTTAGTAGTTTTAGAACTTTTGACACAAAAGGTTTAGTTAAAATTTTGTACCGAGGAAATGGAAGCTAGTTCTTTTCCTAAGTAATGTTTTGATTGAATAATCTAACAATAGGATGTTGTGATCGATGTCTGCATGGTAAGGATTGCAACATGTTGATTTGATTGGTATGACTGAATTTTAATTAAAATTGTGATTGAGAAATATAATTTTGAGAAGTTGGTATGACTTTGTGAATAATTGATTTTATCTTTGAGATTTATTTTTGTAAATCGGTTCTATTTGGATGTATCTTTGAACTAGATTGTAGTATTTTTAACATTGGGAAGGAAACAAATTGTACAAGTAGACGAATTGATGATATGATACATCAGTATAGTTTCTAAAATTGTGAAGACTTACAAGGCAAGCCAACCAGTTTTTGCCTAAAATATTATTGAGTTTCAAAAGAGCTTGAGAGGCTTTACTCACTAGACAAGCTTTTAAGAAAATCTCTTGAGGTCTTGTTCTAGTTTGATGTATTACAATGTAAATATGAGTCAAGTGGGTTGATGGACTTATATGCTTGAATATGATTTATTGTGACATAATTTTTTTGGGAAAAATAAATTCATCGATGAAATAAAAATTTTCAATGAATTTTATCGACAACAAATAAATTTGTTTACACGTTGCATGTTTTACTTATTTAAGACTTTTTATTTTTGAAAATGTTGACTGGCATGTTTAAAACGTTATAATTATTTCATTTAAAATTTATTTAAAAAACTATAATAAGAAGATAAACTTATTTTAGTAAATAATTTTTTTTTTATAAAAACTTTAGATTTCATTTATTTTGAAACGAACAATATGACATGACGCACAGCCAGAATATGGGCTACTCTACAACCCTTGTTTAGCTGGGCTCTGCATAAGCCGGCCCATACCCATATCACAGTTTGAATTTTAAAGCAGCCTTAATCTCTGACCATCGGAAAAAAAACCCAAGGGAGGTTGAAGCATAATCAGCGGCGCGACGGTGGAAGATGGCGTCGGCGGCGATCGAGGAAGTGCGAACTCTTTGGATTGGCGATTTGCAGTACTGGGTGGAGGAGTCGTACCTCTCGCAGTGCTTCGCCCACAGTGGCGAAGTGGTTTCCATCAAAATCATTCGCAACAAGATGACGGGCCAGCCTGAGGGCTACGGCTTCGTGGAGTTCGTTTCTCACGCGGCGGCGGAGGCCTTTCTCCGCACCTACAACGGCACCCAAATGCCCGGTACGGAACAGACCTTCCGGCTTAATTGGGCCTCTTTCGGAGACTCTGGGCCCGACCATTCCATCTTCGTCGGCGATCTCGCCCCCGACGTCACCGACTTCCTCCTCCAGGAAACTTTCCGGGCCCATTATCCTTCTGTCAAAGGGGCTAAAGTTGTCACTGACCCCGCCACCGGCCGCTCCAAGGGCTATGGCTTTGTTAAGTTCACCGACGAGACGCAGAGGAACCGCGCCATGACTGAAATGAACGGCGTTTATTGCTCCACGCGCCCTATGCGTATCAGCGCCGCTACTCCTAAAAAGAACGCTTCTTTTCAAAACCAATATGCTCCACCTAAAGGTGAGTACTGCAGTACAAGCATACAACCCTTCGTTCCGTTCATAATTATAACTTAAAAACACGCTTAATTGTGGATTACTTTGCAGCAATGTATCAATTTCCTGCATATACTGCTCCAGTGAATACTGTTGCGCCAGAAAATGATGTGAATAATACCACTGTAAGTCGGATTCTCGTTGACCAATAATTTATGTGATGAGTACACCACACATTTTATCCGTGAAAGCGTATAGTGCTGTAACAGAAACTTCTAACATGTCCTTGAAAGTGAAATCCGTAGGTCTCATTATAGTCCAAAATTCTAAAAAATGTGAAACTTGAATAATAATATTATGATATGTTTGAGGATGAAAATATAATTTGTCGTTAAGTTTATGAGTTTGAATGAGACATCTGGTAATTTTAAGAAATTTCTTTAACTTTAGGGACGGACAAGATGGCATTACACACTTTCTAGAACAAAAATGGTTGATTACACTGTATGTGATTTATGGTACTCTTACTTATATCTGTTTGTATTGCAGATTTGTATTGGTAATTTGGATCTTAATGTGACAGAGGAGGAGCTTAAGCAAACCTTTATGCAATTTGGAGATATTGTGTCGGTCAAAATTTATGCGGGCAAAGGATATGGTTATGTTCAATTTGGAACTAGGTTTTGTTTTTTACCCTTAAACTTTAACATGTGAATCTTTATGGGGTTGCTCTAATATTTCGAAACTCAAAGGATAAATGATATGATTTTGACTGTTGCTACCCCTTTCCAAGGCAATAAGTTTCATGTGGCCTGATGTCATGTTACTCTGCATCTTATGAGGTCTTTCATCAATCTTAGTTTCTTCTCCTTCTGCTTTTTCTTGTTATTAATTAGCCTTTTAATCTCCTCCATGGCTATTGTCTGTAGAGCCTCTGCTGAAGATGCGATTCAGAGGATGCAGGGAAAGATAATAGGTCAACAAGTGATCCAAATTTCTTGGGCTAGTACCTTGACAGCTAGACAGGTGATTTTTCATTTGGAAATTATTCATGTTTTTGACAAAATAACTGTTTGTTTTGTCATGGTGACACTGGCCTGTGTTGTTTGTCATACATAATTCATTTTTATTTTAATTTAAAAAATCATGGCAATGTATACAACTTATTAAGTCTTCCGAAATTTCTATGTTTGTATTGAGGTCTTTCATCAGTAAGTTACTACAATTGCATATCCGACCCTTCCCCTCCCCATACTACTTTCATTCACCCAAGGAGAAAAAGATACGGACATTGTGATGATATGTGCTGAGACAAGGAAAGACAATGAGAAATATAAACATTGACTCAAAGCGGGGTGGTTTTGGTTGAAGTTAAAATGACACTGTATAATTTAGTGATAGCTGTAGCAGTTACATGTGAATTCTCTGTTTGTAGACTGAGAGCATGATTGAATTTCATTCAGTTAGGAAATTAAATTGAGTTGAGTTCAACTCAATTGGTGGCTTAGCTTTTTCTACTGGATCCCATACCTTAATGAGCTTTCATCACTCTGAAATATTTATAAAGTTTTACATTAATGATTTTGGGATTCTCTTGTTACAATAAGTATAAGATTATCTGATCTGCTCTATTAGTAACTTATATGTGGATTCATTTTTAGTGTTTGTTAGATTATCTGATCTGATCTCCGATTATGTTAGCTCTAACAAAAAAAGTTGAAACAATTCTAGGATGTACCCAGTGGCTGGGGCGCTCAGATGGATCCAAATCAATGGAGTGCCTATTATGGATATGGACAGGGTTACGAGGCATATGCTTATGGTGCTGCTCATGATCCCTCCTTGTATGCTTATGGTGCATACGCTGGTTATTCTGCACAATACCCTCAACAGGTAAATTTACATATAAATGTCACGGAAGAGAATGTTTTTGGGTTTTCTCATACATATTGGTTGCTTACTATTCAGGTTGAAGGTGGTCAAGACATGTCAGTATCTATACCTGTGGAGGAGTCGTATGATCCTCTGGCATTGCCTGATGTTGACAAGTAAGCTTCTTGCACCCCCTTCTCTCTTCCTTTTCATTTCAAAAACTATAAACACCTTAAAAAGAATATATATTTGCTTTCACAAAAAAGAAAAAACTGCATATATTTGGCTCAATATGTGTTTCTGACGGATCTTTGGTTGCTTTGCCAGATTGAATGCTGCATATCTTTCGACGCATGGAAGTTCCATTTTAGGACGGTCCCTTTGGCAGAGAACTTCGCAATCTTTACAGCAAGCATAGGATCTGTTTGTATTGCCTGGTCTTAAATTTTTTTTGTTTGTTTCAATGAGTGGAATAGCATGTTGATTAGATCGATGGTAGTATTTATGAGGTAATTCTGAATATCAGCATTTGGATTTTAGTTTAGGATGAGTTTTATTAGTGATTACTAATAAGGATATTGTGTCATGATTTTGGGAACTTGTTGTATTATAGGCTCTTTTCATCAATCTGCGCTTCATAAATTTGTATGCTTATTTTCTTTATATTTAATATTGTTTCTTAAATTTTGATATTTTTTGTTCGTACACATTACCGAGATGATCCTGCAAGTACCGAGATGTACAAATATGAAAACAAGATAATTTCTAAATTATATAATTTATAATTATTTTTTAGGATAAATAAAATTTTGGATATCAAATCTAAAAACTTATCTCACCGTACAATTTATAATTTTTTCTTATTTTTATATTATGTATTATGAAAGTTTTTTTATCAGTTAAAAATTTACTTCTTATCTGGCCTGTTCCTTTACAAAACTAAGAACAGCTACGATATATCTGTTTTACAAATTACAACTGTAGAAGATTATAATTGCATAATTGCCTCCTTCATTTATAGACAGACTAAAAAACATAGTTTAAGAGGAAGTGTTTAAGAAGAGATTAAAACGTTTTTGTAAAATAATTATATGGAATGCTAAATTTGAGATTAGAGTTTTTTTAAAACAATTACTCCATTCAAAAGTAAATATAACTTTCTTATTATAACCTATTTGCAGACATAATAAAAAAACAGTCTTATTTACCTCAGTTATACACGGTTGAACCGGTAGCTTTTGAACCAATCGTAAGCTTAAAAATTAAAAAAATACATACTTGAAGTCTTATAATTATTACTATATAATAATAATAATATAAATTTAGATTCTAATATCATAACATTTTTCATTTTGGTCAAGTTGGACTAAAAATAGATGGATTTCTGATATCATATTAAAAAAGTAGACTTTAAACTTAATTTAATCCTATAAAAATAATATGTAAGATAAAGTTTGTACTTCACTTATATATTACAAAATTATCTTATTTTTAATTAATTTTGGACTTTAAACACTTCAGTTTATTTGTTCCTTTAAAAGAATGTTCCTTTAAAAGAATGTTTATGTTTGTGAGTGCATAAGAAGAATAATGAAAATCAGGATAACCAGGATTTTTATTCCTTAATGAAGTATTTTCATTCTTAAAATATTATAACAATTAAATATTATTCATGACTCTAGTCGAATGTTTGCGAATATTTTTCCATATCTGACCATATTAATCGATTTTACCCATTTTAATTTATCCAACAATATTAGAATATGGTCTGTATATTTTCCAAAAATTCTAACTAACAAAAACACTATTTACAAACTAATAAAAGCATGTTTCTGATTCTTCTGAAACACTATTATTAGTTCTAATTCAAAGTTTCTATTTTTTTTTTTTAATTATCATTTCTCATATGACTCCTTTTATACTTCATTTCATCTCGTTTTTTCCATAATTTTGTTTTGCTTGTTAGATTTTATTTCCTTTATACTTATATTTTCTATTTGCCTAGCTCACACCTGAAGCAAGTATGGCAAAAGCAGTTTTGGATTATGAAAATACAATATCTGTGTGCTGGTAAACAAGAAAGTTGGTATATTTAATGACACTCACATCAAGTAGATTCAATCGTATAGGTGCAAAGACATTTATATAAAACAACACATTGCTAAAAAGAATTTTCCACCGCAATCGGTGTATTTTTCAACTACCATTATGCGATCACAATTCTCTGCCACTAGTTTGCGAGGTCCCAAACATTGAGTTTGAATGCTCATAAATACGGTTTTTTCTTGGATAGAATAATTAATACGATGGGTGAGTAGTATGTGAGAATAATTCAAATAGATATTTATTATTACACCATTCTGATTCTCATATTTTATTATTTCGTTTCATTTTAATCAAATCATGAAATAAGCACCAAGTAAACCAAAATTATTATTACTATCAAATAACCAAATTTATGAATGTCTAAATTGAATAATATAGTTGTTAAATTCAGAAAACCTAATAGATTGTAGTGAGATTTGTTTTGCTGACTAATGGTCACTACTATCATCTCTCTTTACATATATATTTTACTTCAGTGAATTAACATTTAAAAAAAGAAGTGATTCTTTTTTTTTCTTTTTCTTTTTGGTTATTTGTTGTTAAAAAGAAAGTATAATGTCACATTTTTTTCTGTCTCTCAAATCATTAAGTTTCTTCTATTTTTTCTTTCTGTTCCTGCCACATGTACTAACTTAAAATACAAGTACCATAAGTCTGAAAGGTGGGAAAAGCAGAAACCTTATCACCATATGATTGCTGAGACCCCTTAAGAAGACAAGCTTCATCTACTATAAATAATTAAAGATAGGAAAATATTTTTATTATTATTAAATTTTGACAATTTTCTCTTATAACTTTAAGTGATATTTTCTAAGTGACTTTTAATTTATTTTATTTTTTCATTTTTAATATTCTAAAACCACTTAAAAAATGACACATCATGTTATAAAAAAAAGTTATCAAAATTTAGTAGTCAAAATATTATTATCCACCAAATACATTACATGTTTGTTAAATCTAATAATAGAGAAAAATAACAATATTGTCAGAAATTAGCAGAAAGGGAAAAGTAAGAAAAATATCGTTTGATGATTACACTGGTCTCTTGAACAACTATACACATAAACTCTGTATAATAATAAAAATCCTTAAAATAAAACTTCAAAACAAAATGAACAATAACACATTCTTTATTATATATAAGTCATTAAAATAAAACTTCACTAATACTAATTTAACAACAATATAAAAAATATTTAATGTGAATTTTGTTCATAAACTAATGGAATTCAGTGACAATCAGATAAGGTCAAACAAAGCTGCATAAGAATTTAATACACAAATTGTGTTAACCACAAGTACGGATGATTAATTGCACAGAACATTTTTATTAGACTTTATAAGAAAACAAAAGGAAAACATTACACTTTTCTGGTTTTTTTACAAGAAACAAATGACAGTGTATTTTGTTTCTCATACTACCAAAGTAAGTAAGATGCTATAGCTACACATGATTTGCAAATAAGCGTTTTGATGATCTCTTTAAGCCCAGCATGACAAGGAGCATCCCCAGATAATCATAATTGTAACAGGTTTCAAGTAGTTGCAACTTATTTAGTGTCCATGGAGGATATCTAAACCAGAAATCTGTGAGGAAACTTCTTCTTACTATTGCCTTCTGGTGGCTAAATGTGTCAAAGGAGAACTTCCCATGGTACATGCCAAATCCACTTTCTCCCACTCCTCCAAATGGGAGAGAATCAGCTGCATACTGCACAAACAAAAATAAGAAGATTAATTAAACCATGAAAAAAAAAATCCAGTAGAATGATGGTAGATAGTGCAGTTAGTTAGTACTTGTAGTATTGCATCATTGAAAGTTATACTGCCAGATGATGTTTCAGATATCATTCTTCTCTCTAGGGTTTTGTTTTTGGTGAAGACATAAATGGCAAGAGGCTTAGGCCTACTCCTTATGAATCTAATACTGTCCTCAATCTTCTCTACCTGCAAATTAATGGCAGAAGAAAGAAAAGATAATGACATTGGGTAAGTTGGAAAATAGTTTTAGATTCAAGCATGTGGTGATAGTAACCAAAAGAGTTAAAATTTGGTTGGGAGGGTTGTGTGCATGAAGGTTACAGTAATTATTGGAAGCAATGGACCAAAAATCTCTTCTGACATAATTGCTGCGTCCAGTGGGGGATCCACCAAGATGGTTGGCTCAATAAATCTGCATGAATTCACAGGTAACATTTTTGGGCTAAGTAAATATGCAGTTTTTGATCTTCATGACGAATTAGTACTGTATTTTAATAAATGCAATACATCCATATATAAACTAAATGATCTATTCTAATTGTAGGAGAATGAGTAAGAATCTTTGATATTTTGTCTTATTAATTAAACTTATTGAAAATTACAATAAGTATGTCCAGAAAATAGATTAGAGAGTGTTTTAGGACTTTATTTCTAATTCTAAATTCTTGGTTAACTTCTACTTTCTTTATATAAAAGCATTGAACTGCTTATATTCCAAAAGTATTAAATGTATATAAATATAGTTTTTATAAAGTAACAGATAGATTTGTTAGAGAAATCTCCTAAGTAAACCCAACTTTATCAGAAATACAATTACTGTGGAAGAAAATCTAGCTGAGAAAGGAAAGAGTGAAAGTTAATTACAAGTTTTCTTGGTCCATTGAGCCACCATAAACCACTGATTCTTTGACCATTTTATCAGCAAGAAGATTGTTCAATCTAGAGAAGTGGTGTTTGTTAACTATCCTGGTGATAGTTTTGGAATGCTGAGGGTTCTCTCCAAACATTTTCTTGATCCAGAACTTCATCAGTTCCACCTAAAAGAAACAAGAATAAGCTACCACAAAACCCCTAACTAACATCATATATAAACGAGGAAACAGAGATCAGTGAACATGAAAAAGTTCAAGGGATGAATGTACCAGTTTTGAGCAATACATCTTTTCTACAAGAACATAATCAATGGCTATGCATGCTTGACCAGCACAAGCCCCAAATTTTCCCACAATAATTCTCTTCACAGTGGTCTCTATATCCCAGGAAGATGAAAGGGAGTCAACAACTGCAGGGCATTTTCCACCCAACTCCAAAGTCACTGGAGTCAAATTCTTCGCAGCAGCAGACATAACAATCCGCCCCACACGTGCACTTCCTGCCATTAGTTTTACAACAATTGAAGAAAACATTTTCTTCTGTTAAAAGAGACAGAACTAGTAAAATTTGTTTGTCTTCTTAGTTAAAATTGGTTTTGGTGCATGTTTTTTTTGAAAATGGTGACTCTGGTCCATAAAGTACAAAGACTCAGATTAATTTTGTCCAAAAAAAGAGTCACCCATTTACCTGTGAAGAAGATTTTGTCCCATCTTTGCTCCAGTAGTTGTTGGGTCTCTTGGGACCCTCCTTGGATCACCTTAATGGCTTTATTGTCCAAATAAGGGATGAGACTGGAAGCAAGCAGAGAAGAAGAAGCTGGAGACAACTCTGAAGGCTTTAAGATTGCCACGTTTCCCGCAGCTATTGCTCCAATAAGTGGCTCCAAGGATAGTCCTACGTTTGCATAAATCACCAGAATGAGCACACCACAAAAAAACTTCACATTTTGCTCATAAATGTTTCTGAGATTGGCTAAAAGTTTGACTCACCAAATGGGAAATTCCAAGACGAAATAATGAGGACAAGACCCAGTGGTTCTGAAACAATTTCTGCACTGGTGAGCAATGCTACTTGTGGCAATTCTGCCTATCAAAATGATCAATTTGGCGGCTAGTTACTTCATACGTATATGCTCACAGAGTCATATCTTCAAATATTTGGAAGGATGTACGAACATGTATCTTACCTTTCTGCCTGACATCCAAGCTTTCAAAGACTTCAGTGCCAGATTTAAGGTCTTGATCAAAGTCCCTATCTGCCACCAGAATGGTTTTTACTAGTAAGAAATTGTATATATATACAGGTGTAGTTTAACTTTAATCCAATCATACAAAATCAAATATCTAAACATCACATAAATATAGTAAACTTGTCTTATTTATATCAAACACCGAGAATAGCCTTTCAATACAATAGGAGAAGAAATATGTGAAAAGATACCTCGTCTCTGAAAGCTTCAAGTTGATGTTTCCCAAGATCGTGCATAAGGGCCTCCATGATATGTTCTTGTTTTTCCATGAGGAAGGAACGCAAGCCTTTGAGCTGAGATTCCCTCCAAGATTCTTGCTTAGTCTTTCCACTCTCATAATACTCCCTCATGTCATTCAGCTCTCTCTCTAAGCTTGACATGATCTCCATGGCCCTTTGGGCTGCAGCTGCTTAAGGTCTGAGCAACCGCTATTTATATTTGCTCAACTAACTCCATCACTTCAATATGGAAACTAGTTTGGGTTTCATAAAGAGGAAAGGGCCCTGTGCATTCTGTCATTCACATGTTTTTTGTCATAGACCAATCAAAGGCTTGCACACAGCATCGCTAGGATAATAATACCCTGCTACGTCCTGCTGCACTTAATTATCAAAGCTTCCATCTTTTTTCTACAGATGTGTAAAACACAGTAAATACCAAAACTAGCACACACCTGCCTCATCCTCTACGTTATGGAGTTTACTTAACTCTTTCAATCTGGAAATTTGTTAAATTCATAGCTCAAAAGTCTTCTTCTTCCACCCTAACCGACGTAGATAATTTATACATGAAAAGAATGTTCCTACCATCATTTGACAATTATTATAAAGTCTTTAACAAAATTTAACTTTTATACAGTAAAAGGTAATATTAGACGATGATAAAAAAAAACGTGATATCAAAATACCAGTGTTATAAATATATATATATATATATATATATATATTATATACTAGTTTTTAAAAATTAAATTTTGATATTTTTTTATTACTTGAAACGATATTTTTTAAATAATTTTAAAATATAAATAAATAATTATTTTAAAAATACCACCTCAGAAAAAACGTCAAAATTTAGTTATTAATATATATATATATATATTCTCATCTAAAAAGTTTCTAAATATCTAATTATACCAAACCGCTGAATAATGGATATATAGCTGCTACCGTATATATGTGATAGTATGACTAGACGTTGTAATTTCTTAGGCCTAGTCAGACTTTAAATGTTAGAAAGATGGTTTAAATGACTTTTAAGCTCAATATTAAAAAATATTGTTCATGTGTGTCTTCATTAGTCTAAATACGTCTCTAGTGAATTAGTTATAATGGTATTATTATATAAATAGGAATTTTGTATTATTAGTTGTGATTAATATTTGACTTCAGAACTTGAATAAGAGTACACTGTAAGAGAAAAAAAAAAGGAACATAAATTATGGGTTATATCATATTATAGTGAATTATATCATAGTTTTGTAATTTAAAATTTTTTAATAATATTTCAACTCAATTACTGTTATTTCATTACAAGAAAACTTATAATATTGACCGATTTTAATGACTCATAATTATTATTAACTATAGTGACCAATTTATATACTAAATTACAAAACTAAAAATTATTGGTTATTAAAATAATTAATATTATGAATAAAAAATTATAATTGGTCACTAAATTAGTCTTCAAGATTAGCTCTCATAGTTTTGACTGCCAAAAGAAAATTGATCATTGAAGATTAGTTACCTAAATTATGGTTATTAAAATGAATTAGTTTTTAAATTAGTCTCTAATTAATTAGTGACCAATTTATTGATTAATTATAATTTTTTATGTATAATAGTAACTATTTTAGTAATCAATAATTTTTAATTTTGTAAATTGGTATCTAAAATAGTTATTATATTAACTAACTACTTTTTATTTTTAAAATCATTTTCTAATTAAAGATTTTCTTGTTGTGTTTGGTTGTAACTGTGTTTTGTTCTTACCTTCTATAGGTATTAAGATAATTTATGTAGAATTTGCTTAAAGAGTTGTTCTTAATATGATATAAGTTAAATTCTCTTACGTTTAATTTATGAGTAAATATTATTCTTATAAATAAATATTGATCTAATATATATAACTTAACTTTTTCCCACGTCATTTAGGAATTTATAAGTAGATATTGTCCCAAACTTATCATTGCATAACAAGTTTCATCACAAACAATATATATCTTAAAAATTATATTAATAAAAATATGAATAATTTGATTATTATTGTTTGTTATAAAAAACAAAAAAGTTAGACAGCATATGTGATTACGAAGGATAAAAAGAAATTATATGAGCAAAATATATATACGTAGAGACGGTAGTTATTTTATAAATTGTATACCTTATAATATGCATAAAAAATGAATTTTAATAACTTTATATGAGTATTTCACTTTAAAATTAATTTTAGTTTAAATATATTATTTTAAATTTCAAAATGATTAATAAGATGCACACACCTACTTGGTGGTTGATAAAAAGTGATTGTGATGTGCAGTTAATGAAAGGTGTTTAAGGTAGCATGTGGCGTTCATCATTCTCATCAACTCCTTCCTTCTCATCAGGGATCAAATTAGAAAATAATTTAAATACTATTTTAGTCTCTTGTCAATTTGGTCTTCATTTGATTTTAGTGTTTGATTATATTTTAATGTTTGTTAATTATTATTAATTTAATTTTTTCTGCCTTTTAAATAGTTAATAATACCTAGATGTAATATGTCATTTTGTAATTTCTTTTAATTTACTTTTAATATTTTTTAATTAAAAAAATTGTTCATGTTTTAAATTAGTATTGTGTCAACTGTAGATCCACAGTTTTGTTCTTTTTTTATAATTTAGTATCTATATTAATTTTTTTTTCAATTAAGTTGTTAAAATGAAATAATTTTGTTCTTTCCAAAATAAAACCAAATTTTACTTTTATATAAATTATAAATGTTACAAATGTTATACTACTATTTTTATAATAATTATTTTATTTAATAATTAAATTTAAAAATTATATTAAATTTATAATTAAATTTAATAATTTATAATTGAATTTTAAAAATAATTAATAAAAACATCAATTTTAATAAAAATAAAAACATAACATTTATATAAAATTAAATTTGGTCTCATTTTGGAAAGGACAATATTATTTTATTTTAATAAAAATTGGAATTGAATTAAACAAAAAATAATGAATATAGAGATAGAATTGAGTAAAAGAAATCATACAACCACAAATTTATACGTGACATTGATAATAACACATGACACAATACTAATATGATATATTAAATTAAAAGAAAAAAAGAAACATGAATTGATCACATGACATGTAAGGTTCATATATTGACTATTTAAACGCCATTAACAAAAATAATAAATTGATTAAAATTGACAAAAATTAAGATCTAATTAAACATTAAAATTAAATGAAAATCAAATTGAATAAACACAACAAAAATGAATACAAAAAAAATATTTAAATCTTAGAAAATTTATGAGATGATTATAGATAATACAATGTATAATCTCGGTCAATTTTTAAAATCTTATGAGTACATGTAAAAAAATTGATAATAAAAAAATTGTAATACTTAAATACATATTATTATATAAAATTTATTTTTAAATGACATGATTTAAGTTTTAATAAATTCAAAATAAAATGACATTAATAATACTCAATTATGTATTATATAGGTGGTGGCCCTACAATCTATTAAATTTTCGGTTCGTTGTCTCCATGTGGTGTGGTCCTCTTCAAGTGAAATAAATGTATTTGGTTCTAGTTCATATCTAAGATCATTAAATGCATTATCGGAAATAGTTCTGGAAAGTGTGTATAAAAGGTCTTGTTCATAACTTATACTATACTCTCTGGTGGTTGGATATATACATATACGTAAAAGGAAATACGTATAAGAATCTGACTCCGATAAATCTCTAATTTAATAGAAACATGTAAATTTATTTTACTTTAAATTAAGCATATAAGAAAATTTACTTTTGATAGAAATGTACGGAGAATTTGTAAAAATCTGTAATAAATTTTAAATCTAAGTAAATATTATATTTATAAATTTATTTAGTTAATGCGAGATTTATTAACTAATATGTCAAATAATGCAAGTTAAAGTAAAAATGTAAAATGTGTCAGACTATGTAAATAATTCAAATACTATTATGAAATACACTTAAAATATCATATAAACTTAACAAAATTTGGTTAAAAAATTTGTTCACGGATTTTAAAAAATGAATGACTAAAATTTTGAAGAGAGACTAGTTCTAAATTTCACTTAAACTTAAGAAAAAAAACATATTTAATTATATATATATATAATTAAACATTAATAATATAGATAATTCGATAATAAATAAAAAAAATATATTTAATAAACAGTAAATTTTATTATAATAAACTCTGATCTATAATTTAAATATTATGTTAAGAAATAAATTTAAAATCTAATTCAAAATTGTAAAACTAACTTGAGGTGATATTTTCGGTGCTTATATATATAAATTCACCATAAGACCTTCAACAATTTGGCAATAACTAATTTAGAAAAATAATATTAAAAAGAAATGTGCAGTAACTTCTAAATGAGGAAAACAAAATTATTGTGTTTAACCATTAATAGTAATTATTTTGAGGTAGAAATTGCAATAATTTGCGGTTCAGAAGAGTGACGACGCG
>Ga0099823_1002529_pt1 | contig 16567 bp, 13 predicted proteins | sample CowpearedBW_FD_76831 | JGI IMG/M metagenome (GOLD analysis project Ga0099823, IMG submission 76831) | Root nodule microbial communities of legume samples collected from California, USA - Cow pea red BW | ecosystem: Host-associated > Plants > Roots > Nodule | place: USA: California | collected...
GTTGGAGGCCTTCGAAGCGGTCAGCGATAATCCACAAGCCAAGCTGTCAGCTGTGATCAACTAAACGGCGAACTCAATGGCAAGAGCCATGATGAGTTACACCACTTCCCGGGACACGATCCTCCTCGAGGCAAAAATGGAGTAAACCATACGCCATTCCATGCCCACTAACGCTGATGCCAAGATGCAAAAAGGCGCCAGAGTCCCGATACTGTGGGGCTTTGGCGCCTTTTCCTGTTTATGCTGTAGCACAATTGCGGGTATGTCCAAAGTGTGGTGGGTTACTCGCGATCGATCCGATCCCACTCCCGAGCATATTGCTCTTTTTCGTCAGTGCATTGTTCGCAAAGAAGGCTGCCGTTCCATGCTTGTGCGGTGAGGGCAGCTACCAGCTCAGCGCCTTCAAGATCAGCTTGGCAGTCTTTGTGATGTCCGCCGGGGTCCGTCACGCCTTCGCAGGTCATGGCCAGGTGGGGCCAAAGGACGTTTTTTTGTGGATCTGTCAACGTTTCGAACCCGTTGTCCACCGCAAGCTGAGCAATTCCCCGTACTCTTGCATCCTGGTCGTCCAAGCTGCCGTTCTCCAGAAGTCGCTCCAAGACCTTTACTTCATCACTCATCGTTCCATCCCCATGATCAGGTAGAGGCAGAACGATAGCACTTTGGCGAGAGAATTTTAGGGCAATTTTAGGGCAGAATGCAGGATGCAATAGGCCGTATGAGGCAGGAGGGGGGTTCCTGGCCTTCCGTATTTTCTGGCCTCTTCCGGCCTGAGAGCCCACGCGGGCGGGTTCAAATCCCTATCCTCAGTCGGTATAGGATGAATGAAGACGGGAGCGGAACCCATGTGGGTTATCCTTCAGCGTCTGCAGCGATACAACAAACTCGAGCGGAGTCACGGCTAGGGTCGAATCAGAGGAAAAATTTTGACGGAGCGGAAATAAAAATGGCTAGCAATCTTAACTGCTAGCCATCAGGTTGAGCTGGGCATGGCCTCGTCTCGTTAGTCTGAGTCGTCTGCCTCCATGACGGCGGCAATTACGTTCTCGATAGGAATAAACATCGGGGTTGTCCCATGGGGACCTTCCCCGTCAAGGGCTTCGAACCCGAACGTCTCTGCGTAGAAAGCCTCCTTCCCGGCAGCGGCGTCAAGGTAGACCCCTTTCAGCGGGATGTTGGTGTGCACGGCAACTGCCTTTATGAAAGCCTCAAGCATCAACTCGGTACCTAAGCCACGGCGCTGGTGATGTTGATCAATACCAATCATGAAAACCTTGGCAACAGGCAATTGCTTCGGTTGATTACCTTTAGAGGTCTTGACCCGCGCTTTCTCTAGAAGTGCATAGCCTACGGTCATAAACCCGAGCAGCTCCATTTGCTCGCTGCAAATTCCAGTAGCATGGAGATTTTCTGATTTGATCGCCCGCTTTAAATTGCCGGACGTAACGTAATCATCGAGAGTTTTGTCCCCGCACTTGAAGGTTTTGGGGATTTTTACTGCGTCCAAGGAATCATTCAGATTCACCTGGACGTACACTAGATCGGGCTCGCTCATTTTTATTCCTCAAGAGTTTTACTAGGTTTTTGTGGGCTTTAGGATTTTTGGCGCTTTCATGGCTCAATTCATGAGCTCGAGCAAATGCCTTTTCCGAAAGTTCGATTATTTGAATTCTTTGATGGGACTCAATCACTGCTTCAGCTTTTTCAAATGCTGAGGCAACAATAAAAGAAGTCATATCCAATCCTGAAATGTTTGCTGCTTTTCGAATTACCTCCTTTGCGAATTCGGTAGTTTTTAGATCAAGCCTTGCAGTCTTGGCACCCTGAAGTGTTTCTGCTACTGAAGACATAGTATTACCCCTTTGCTTTCGTATATTTGGTGATGCGATTCCTTCTTCTGGTTTACATCCAGCTTTCTTTAAGCTGTATACCCGCTTGGGTAGTTTCCATGACAACTCCATTCCTTTTGCGGCTGCATCGTAAGAAAAGTTTAAGATTCATTAGTAGTTGGTACGTACATCAGCCGTACGGGGCTAATCATAGCAGAATCAATCACTATGTCAATGCCGTACGGCTAACGTACGGTTCCGTGGCGGTAGGATGGATTTTTGTGCCGGGGGTGTTGGCAAGACAATTGCCCGGATGAGGCGAGCCGGGTTGATGAGGTAACATCCGCTTGGCCCGCCTAGCCCTCGATCGCGCTTCCCTATTCAATCAGGTGGTAGTCGCCTCTGGTTCTGGGATCGGGTGTAGCCCCTCGGCAGTCGTCTGAACGCAGGGGAGGATGCCCTGGGAAGAAGATGAGTCCTTCCGTTTCGAGCGCAAATGCGAGTGCCTGCATTGTGACACGCCGCAGCTCATTTCCGAGCTCTACTCTGCGGATCGCGTCTGGTGAAACGCCCGAACGAAATGCCAGTGCTTCTACACTCCACTCAAGCGCTAAGCGGGAAGGCTCGCAATGCTCTGAACGGAAACCTAAGGGAAGGTCGGCGAAAAATTCTTCCATCTCTTTCGGAATCCCTTCTTCTTTGCTCTGTATTGGGAAGCTAATGATGTCGGCCGTCATAGTCACTACTCACTATACTGTATTTATATACAGTATAGCGTGAAAGCCATCTAGAGCAATGGTTACGTCTAGGACCGGCCTCCGAGAAGTTGGGGTAATCTTAAATGTATATTGACATTCGTTAGGTAACCCCAAGGCCATCCTGATCTTCACCGCCTTCCTGCCGCAGTTCGTCTCGGTCGGTAGCAGCACCCCGGTGAGTGAGCAGTTCCTTTGGCTGGGTGTGTTGTTCCTGCTGCTGGAATGGGCGGCCATTGCCATCTACTCAGGCCTGGGCGCCTACATGCAGCGCTGGTTCAGCCAGCCCGGCCCACGCCGGATGTTCAACCGGGTCAGCGCTTCCTTGCTGGGTTGCGCGGGCCTCGGTCTGCTGGCTGCGCGCCGCTAGAACTGCCAGCGCACGCCCAGGTTAACGCCGCTGGCTTCCTGCTGGCGGCTGTCCAGGTTGGCGGTGTACTGCACGCCGCCATGCAGGCTCAGCGCTTCGTTGACCTGCGCGACCACACCGCTTTCCAGTTGCACTGAGGTATAGCGGTAATCGGTCTTGATCTTGTCTGCGTCATCGAAGCTCAAGGTGTCGCGCCCACCGTCGCCGTGCCACAGGTTGACCTGCGCATAGGGCTGCAACAGGCGCCCGCTGCTCCCCGTGAACGCACCCTCCAGGCGCAGGCCCAAGCGGCCGGTCAGCTCGACCTGGGCGTCATGACGGATGCGCGAGACGCCGTCGCTGGCGCTGTCCAGCGCGACCTTTTGCGCAATCAGCTGAGCTTGCGGTTCCACGCGCCAGCGCTCGGACAGGGTGATGGGGTAGCCCGATTCCAGTGAAGCTGTCCAGGCGTGGCCGTCGAGGTTCAGCGTGTCGCCACGCTCGGAGCGGGCGCGGCCATCCAGGCGGGTGTATTGCAACACCGCGTCCAGGTACGCGCCCTGTGGCCCGACCAGCGTCCAGTAGGTGCCCACGCTGTCGCCATCGAGTTTAAGGTCGCCCACGCTGCGGTCGTGAACGGCCAGGGCAAACCCTTTGACGTCGGCGTCCAGGCGGCTATGGCTTACGTAGATACCGACATGCTGGCGGTAACCGTTCTCGCCAACCATGGCATACAGGTCCTGGCCCACCTTGAAACCGTACAGGTCGCCATCCAGGCTCGGGCTGACCGTGCCGCTCCATTGCTGGCGCAGCGTGCCGCCGTAGGCTTGCCCCCAGCTGGCGGGCAGGGCGCTATCACCCTGGAGTAACAGCTGGTCGCCCTGGCGTTGGTGGAAGGTGCCCAATGCCTGACGGGCGATGATCGCGGCACCCCGTGGCGCGGCGGCATACACCGGGACCTCGGGGCGGTACAGCGGCAGGCTTTGGCCCTGCACCGGCGCAGGCAGCTCGGCCTGGCCGGGCGCTGGCGCAGCGACGGGCGGGGTGACGGCCGGGGCGATCACGGGCGGCTCGCCCGGTGCCGGCACAGGGGCTGGGGCGGGTGGCGCAACCAGCGTCGAGCGCAGGTACCAGCTGTTTTCACTGCCGGCAGTGACGCCCCCTTTGAACAGCCGATAGTCGTAGGCACCGGCCGATAGCCTTTGGGTCTGTACAAAGGCGGTGGCCGTGCTGGTGGCGCCGTCACGGGCTTCGACCACCTGGATGCCGTTCTGCGCAGTCGCCGCGCCTGCGCCGTTGAGGTTGTTGATGAGCACCTGGGTAGAGCCGGCGATGGCGCCGCGGCTGACCACCAGGCGATCGGAAGCAGCGCCATCGCCGGCCAGCACGCTGTTCAGGCGCAGGGTGCCGTTGTTGCCGGTGTAATCGCCCTCGATGCTCAAGCGGCCCATGGCATCATTGCCGGCGGTGAGGTCAAGTGTGCCTGCGTTGCTGATTGCGGCGCGCTGGCCAGGGGCAAACGCAGTGATCACCCCTTGGCGTGACGTGATGCGGCTGCTGGCGTCGAGGGCGAGGCTGCCCGTGCTGCTGTTGCTGTCGCCCAGTACCAGCGTGTCATCCAGTACCAGCCGGCTGCCGTTGTTCAGTGCCACGCGCTCCCAATTCACATAGTGGGCACCGCCTGCCGGCTGGCTGGCATCGAACGTCAGGCGGTCGTTACCTTCTCCGCCGTCCAACGTGATACTGAGCACCTCGGGCGTAAGGCCTTTGAGCAGCGCCGTGTCATCACCTGGCCCGGCATCCACGCGCCCGCCAATACGGCCTCCGTCCCAGGTGAAGCGGTCGTTGCCAGTGCTCAGCAACACATCGCCGCCAACCTGGCCACCGTGCACCAGCACCTGGTCGTCGCCACCGCTGACGCTGATGTTGCCACCGATGTTGCCCTCGAAGACTTCGATGTAGTCCTTGTCGAAGGCCGTGATGACATTCCGGTCGACGCTGCCGCCACGCATGATGAAGGTGTTCTCGTCCAGCCGCATGTTGACGTTGCCGATACGTCCGTCGTCCATTTCGGCATAGTCGCCGCTGTCGAACGTGCCCCTGATCCAGCCGCCGCTCATGTGAAAGGTGTCCAGGCCATCACCCTGGTTGAGGTTGCCTTCGATGACGCCGCCGCTCATGACGAAGTCATCGATGCCGGCGCCCTGGTTGACGTTGCCGCCGATGCTGCCAGAGCCCATGTCGATGCTGTCTTTGCCGGCGCCGAAGGTTACGTCGCCGGTAATGGCGCCGCTACCGGATGCCGGGAATACCAGGCGGTTATCGCCGCTGCTGTCCACCAACGCGGGTGCGGTGCCGCTGTCACAGGTGTAGGTGTCGTTACCCGGGCCGGGTGCGAAGGTGCAATTTGCTTGGGCGGGCGTGACCATGCCCAGCAGCGGGAGCGAACCCAGGGTCAGCATCAGGCGTAGACGCATCAGGAAAACCTCCATTCACCAGGGAAACCTGCGCACCACGCGTGGTGCACAGGGTTACCGGGGTTGTATAGAGGAGTGCGTCACGACCACAACTGGCAAAAATGTCAGGTGGCAAAGGGCTAGCGCGTTAGTCGCGGTAGAACGTTTGCACCAGGTGGTAGCCGAATTTGCTCTTGATCGGCCCGTGTACCACACGCAGAGGCTTCTTGAAGATCACCTGATCGATGGCGCCGACCATCTGCCCCGGGCGAATTTCGCCCAGGTCACCACCGCGCTTGCCCGATGGGCAAAGAGAGCACTTTTTGGCGAGCACGTCGAAAGCCTCACCGTTGGCGATGCGCTGCTTGAGCTTTTCGGCTTCGTCAGCGGTCTTGACCAGTATGTGGCGGGCTTGGGCTTTCATGGGCTACCTGTGCATCGGGGAAAAAGGCGGCATTATGCCTGATTGAGTCCTGTTGTAGCGATCGCGCCTAAATGGCCGCGATGAATGTCAGCTCTTCAGCTCTGCGCGATCACGAAACTGATCAAGCGCCTCCGGGTTGGCCAGGGCATCGGTGTTCTTAACCGGCAGCCCATGCACCACATCGCGAATCGCCAGTTCCACCAGCTTGCCACTGATGGTGCGCGGTATGTCGCTGACCTGGGCGATCACCGCCGGGACATGGCGGGGTGTGGTGTACTGGCGTATCACCTGGCGGATGTGCTGGCGCAGGGCTTCATCCAGCTGCAGGCCGTCGTGCAGGCGCACGAACAGCACCACCCGCACATCCCCGTTCCAGTCCTGGCCGATGGCCACGCTTTCCACGACCTGTTCGACTTTTTCCACCTGGCGGTAGATCTCCGCCGTGCCAATGCGCACGCCGCCCGGGTTGAGCACGGCGTCGGAGCGACCGTGGATCACCATGCCCCCGCTGGCACGCTGCTCGGCGTAGTCGCCCTGGGCCCACACCCCCGGAAACTGGCTGAAGTAGGCATCGTGGTAACGGCGACCGTCCGGGTCGCTCCAGAAACCGAGTGGCATCGAGGGGAAGTTGCGCGTGCACACCAGTTCGCCTTTTTCGTCCACCACGGGCTGACCCTGCTCGTTCCACACCTCCACCGCCATACCCAGGCCCTTGCACTGGATTTCGCCGCGACGCACAGGCAGGGTCGGGTTGCCCAGCACGAAGCAGGAGACGATATCCGTACCGCCCGACATGGACACGAGCCACAGGTCGGCCTTGATCTTGTCGTACACATAATCATAGCTGTGCGGTGACAGCGGCGAACCGGTGGACAGCAGCAGCCGCAGGCTGGTCAGGCAGTGGCTGTTGGCAGGTTCCAGGCCTGCCTGCTCCAGTGCCGCCAGGTACTTGGCGCTGGTGCCGAAGGCGTGGATGCCCTCGGCGTCCATCAGGTCCAGAAGCCGCTCGGGGCCCGGATGGAACGGCGAGCCGTCGTACAGCACCAGCGTGGCACCCACCGCCAGGCCGCTGGCCAGCCAGTTCCACATCATCCAGCCGCAGGTGGTGTAGTAGAACAGCACGTCATCGGCCTTCAGGTCGTTGTGCAGGCCGTGTTCCTTGAGGTGCTGCAACAGCACGCCTCCGGCGCGATGGACAATGCACTTGGGCACGCCAGTGGTGCCACTGGAATAGAGGATGTACAGCGGGTGGTCGAACGGCAGCGGGGTGAAACGGGGCTCGCCGCCGGGCTGGAAGAAGTCATCCCACAGGCTGACGTTGGCTGCCTGGAATTCGTCGGCACGCGTGCCTTTGCGGGTATGGGGCACCACGATCAGTTGCTCCAGGCCAGGCAACTGCGCACACACCTGGTTGACCTTGGTCACCTGGTCGATGGCCTTGCCAGCATACTCGTAACCGGCGCAGACGATCAGCAGCTTGGGTTCGATCTGGCCGAAGCGGTCGATGATGCCGTGCACGCCGAACTCGGGCGAGGAGGTAGACCAGACCGCGCCAAGGCTGGTGCAGGCGAGCATGGCCACCAGTGTTTGCCAGGTGTTGGGCATGATGGCGGCTACCCGGTCGCCCGGGACGATACCTGCAGCCTTGAATGCCATTTGCAGCCCGGCCACCTGTGCGGCCAGTTCGGCATGGGTGAACACTTCGCGTTGGCCGTCTTCGCGCACGGCGACCACGGCCGGGCGGTCGTCGCGGCGGCGCAGCAGGTGTTCGGCAAAGTTCAGGGTGGCATTGGCGAACCACTGTGCATCGGGCATTTGCGGCCCTTCGCTGAGCACCTGGCTGGGCGGCGTATGCCAATGAACGTGGAAATACTCGGCCAGGGTTTGCCAGAAGGCGGGGCGCTGTTCGATGCTCCAGCCGTGCAGGGCCTGGTAGTCGTTGAGTTGCAGGTTGTAGCGCAGGTTGACCCGGCGGCGGAAGGCATCCATCCGGCTGGCCTCGATCTGCGTTGTGGACGGGCGCCAGAGCACATCGTTCATGCCGAATCTCCTTTACCGGAACAAAAACAGGCTCAGGGCAGGATCAGCCTTGTGGTGCGAAGAGGCTGACCCTGCAGAGAAAGCGGTCCTGCCTACTCTACTTTAGCCTTCTGCACATCCTGCGATGCCGACCACACGCGGTAACGCACTTCGACATCCTTGGGCACATACACCACCACCGGCAGCTTGCTGTTGTAGCGCAGCAGGAAGCCATCGCCGACCACCGGCACGAAGGCCTCGGTCTTCTTGCTGTCCGGGCAGGCCATCAGCGTGCTGGCCGGGCCGCTGACGTTGTCCAGGCGGTAGTAATCGTAGCCCCAGCCTTCCAGGGTGCGTGCTTCCAGGTTGCCGCCCAGGCGCTGACGATTGCAGTCGACCTGCAGCGTCTTGCCAGCCAGGATTTCCAGTTTATAGGCCGACTCGTCGGCCTGGGCCGGCAGGTGGATAACCTGCCGGGTGAAGCCTTTTTCCGCCTCGGGGTAGGGCGCGATGTCCTTCAGGCTGGCGGCCATCGCAGGTGCGGCGGCGGCCAGGCTCAGGGCCAAAATCGCGGTCATTGGGGTAGGGCGCATAAGGCCTCCTTGCTGATAAACGAATGCGGGACCGTTGCCAGGCCCAGGCCGCCCGTCACTGGGCCAACCAGCCACCATCGACGTTCCAGGCGGCGCCGCGAACCTGGCTACCGGCCTCGCTGCACAGGAAGAGTACCAGCTCACCGAGGTGTTCGGGGGTGACGAAGGCCAGCGATGGTTGTTTTTCTGCCAGCAGATCGTGCTGCGCTTGCAGCCGATCGCCACCCTGGGCCGCACGATCGTCGATCTGCTTTTGCACCAGCGGTGTCAGCACCCAGCCCGGGCAAATGGCATTGCAGGTGACATGACTGGTGGCGGTTTCCAGGCCTACCACCTTGGTCAGGCCGACCACACCATGCTTGGCTGCCACGTAGGCTGCCTTGCCCATCGAGCCGACCAGGCCATGCACCGAAGCGATATTGATGATGCGCCCCCAGTTGCGCGTGCGCATGCCCGGCAGCGCCAGGCGTGTGCCATGGAATACGGCCGACAGGTTCAGGGCGATGATCTTGTCCCAGCTTTCTGGCGGGAACTGCTCAACCGGTGCCACATGCTGGATACCGGCGTTGTTGACCAGGATGTCGACGCCGCCGAACTCACGTTCGGCCAGGTTGAACAAGGCCTCGATCTGGATCACATCCGACAGGTCGGCCGGGTGATGCACAACCTTCACCCCGTGCCGGGCCATTTTCGCCATGGCGGGGCCCGGGTCGCCAAAGCCGTTGAGCACGATGTTGGCGCCAGCCCGGGCCAATACCTGGGCGATGCCCAGGCCAATGCCGCTGGTGGAACCGGTGACGAGTGCAGTTTTGCCTTCAAGGGTCATGCCATGCTCCTTAGACGATGCCAGTGGCGTAGAACGTGGCGATGACCACGAACACCGCCAGGGTCTTGATCAGGGTAATACCAAAAATGTCCTTGTAGGCCTCGCGGTGGGTGAGGCCAGTCACCGCCAGCAAGGTGATCACCGCGCCGTTGTGCGGCAGGGTGTCCATGCCGCCGCTGGCCATGGCGGCTACCCGGTGTAGCACTTCCAGCGGGATGTCGGCCGCGTGGGCGGCGGCAATGAAGGTGTCGCCCATGGCCGCCAGTGCGATGCTCATGCCGCCCGAAGCAGAGCCGGTGATGCCGGCCAGCAAGGTCACGGTGATGGCTTCGTTCACCAAGGGGTTGGGGATGCCGCGCAGGGCATCGGCCAGCACCAGAAAACCCGGCAGCGAGGCGATAACCGCGCCAAAGCCGTATTCCGAGGCGGTGTTCATGGCTGCCAGCAAGGCACCACCCACCGCGCTTTTGGTGCCTTCGGCCAGGCGTGTACGAATGGCGCCAAAGGCGCACACCAGGACCATCAGGATGCCCACCAGCAACGCGGCCTGCACAGCCCAGATGGCCGTCAGCTTGGCCACGTCGCTTTGTACCGGTGCACTCATGCCTGGCAATTGCAGGCTGTGACTGGGGCCGTACCATTGTGGTATCCAGTGGGTGAACACCAGATTCATCACCCCCACCAGTATCAGCGGCGACAGCGCCAGCCAGGGGTTGGGCAGGCTCAGGTCGGCAGCGGTTTCCGGTTCGTTGCGCAAGTCGGTGCCATAACCTTCACCGGCGCGCAGGGCCTTGTTGCGCTGGCGCTGCAGGTAGGCCATGCCGGTAAGGAACACGAACAGCGTGCCGATCAGGCCCAGCCACGGTGCGGCCCAGGCGGTGGTGTTGAAGAAGGTGCTGGGGATGATGTTCTGGATCTGTGGGGTGCCGGGCAGGGCGTCCATGGTGAACGAGAATGCGCCTAGGGCGATGGTGGCCGGGATCAGGCGTTTGGGGATGTTGCTCTGACGGAACATTTCGGCGGCGAACGGGTACACCGCGAACACCACCACGAACAGCGAAACACCGCCGTAAGTGAGCAGGGCACAGACCAGTACGATGACCAGCATCGCCTGGCGGGTGCCGAGCAGGCGGATGGCCGCGGCGACGATCGAGCGGGAGAAGCCGGACAGCTCGATCAGCTTGCCGAACACCGCGCCCAGCAGGAATACCGGGAAGTACAGTTTGATGAAACCGACCATTTTCTCCATGAACACCCCCGTGAACGCAGGGGCGACGGCAGCCGGGTCGGTGAGCAGCACAGCGCCGAGGGCGGCGATGGGGGCGAAGAGGATTACGCTGTAACCGCGGTAGGCGGCCAGCATCAGCAAGGCCAAAGCGGCGAGTGCGATGAGCACGGTCATCGGGGTGGGTCTCCTGGGTGAGTCTTGTTTTTATCGTTGAACAGGAGATAGCGGGAATCGTGCCAACTATGTAACTGGCTGATTTGTAAGGGTTAAAGGGTTTTGTTAGAAGTCTATGTCTACCTTCAGAGACGCCAGGGGCTGCGTTACAGCCCATCGCTGGCTTGCCTGTGATAAAGGGCGCACCTCTGGCGGCAATCTCAAATCAGAAACAAAAGTCTCCAATCAGAGACCAAGTGCCGCCATCTTCTTGTACAGCGTCGACCGCCCCAGCCCTAAGGCTGCCGCGGCCTCTGGGACTTTTCCTCCCTGTTCGGCCAGCGCCCCGGCAATCAGGCCGCGTTCAAAGGCCTCGCACGCGTCACGGTAGCGCTGCCGGACGGGCGCTTCAGCCAGCGGGCTCAATGGCCCCAATGCCGCACGCAGGTCCGCCACCCCCAACCGGGGCTGATCCGCCAGCAGGGTCGCGCGCTCCAGCACATTGCGCAGCTCGCGAATGTTCCCCGGCCACGCATGCCTGGCCAGCAGTTGCTGCGCTTCAGCTTCCAGCTCGTACTGGCTGCCCAGCTCAGCCAATATGGCCTCGCACAGCGCGGGCAGGTCCTCAAGCCGTTGTCGCAACGGCGGGACTTCGATCGGCAGCACATTCAGCCGGTAATACAGGTCGGCGCGGAAGGCCCCGCGGGCCATGGCTGCCTGCAGGTCGATGGAGGTGGCGGCAATGATGCGCACATCGCTGCGCAGCATCTGGTTCGATCCTACCGGTTCGTATTCCTTTTCCTGCAGCACCCGCAGCAGCTTGCTCTGCAGGGCCAGCGGCATGTCGCCGATCTCGTCGAGGAACAGCGTGCCGCCTTCGGCCAGTTGCAGCTTGCCGCTGCGGCCTTTGCGGTCAGCGCCGGTAAAGGCACCCGGCGCGGTGCCGAAGAATTCGGCTTCCAGCAACGTCTCGGGGATGGCGGCGCTGTTGATGCTGACAAAAGCTTTGTGTGCCCGTGCTGACGCTGCGTGAATGGCGTGGGCCAGCAGCTCCTTGCCGGTGCCGGTTTCGCCCAGCAGCAACACGGGCGAATCACTGCCGGCGCCACGCCGGGCGCGTCGCTTGGCTTCCAGGCTGGGCGCGCTGCTGCCTACGAACTGGGCGAAGCTGTATTTGGCCTGGCGGGCGCGCAGTTGCGAGCGGGTCGAGGCCAGTTCCTGCTGCATGCTGGCGTAGCGCTTGAGCAGCGGCGACAGGCTGCGCAGTTCGTCGAACAGGGCAAAGCCAATGGCGCCGATCAGCGCGCCCTGGTCATCGTGGATGGGCAGGCGCATGACCACCAACGGCTCGTTCGGCGTGTCGAGCATGTCCAGCAGGATGGGGCGGCCATTGCTCACCACGTCGCGCATCAGGCTGCCGGGGATCACTGTTTCGCACGGCTGGCCGATGGCACTGGCAGCGTCGGCCAGGCCAAAGCGCCGAGCGTAGCGTTCGTTCATCCAGACGATGCGTGCCTGGCGGTCGACGATCACCGTGCCTTCGCTGGACTGTTCGATGATCTCGAACAGCGAGCGGATCGCCAGTTGCCGTACCTGGGGGTAGTCCTTGAGGCTGTTGCTGTCGTGCATGGGTGAACATCCTGAATCATGTATTGGCACAAGCCTGCGAAAAGGCCCGGCCTGAAAACTCATCGTCGGGGGTCAAACGCCTCACGCAAGGCATCCCCGATAAACACCAGCAGTGACAGGATCACCGCCAGCGCAAAGAACGCGGTAAAGCCCAGCCACGGCGCCTCCAGGTGCTGCTTGCCCTGGGTCACCAGCTCGCCCAGCGAGGCGCTGCCCGCTGGCATGCCAAAGCCCAGAAAGTCCAGCGCGGTCAGTGTGGTGATCGCCCCGGTCAGCATGAACGGCACATAGGTCAGCGTGGCAGTCATGGCATTGGGCAAGATATGCCGCAACATTACCTGACTGTCCGGTAACCCCAACGCCCGCGCTGCCTTTACATACTCCAGGTTGCGCCCACGCAGGAACTCGGCGCGCACGACGTCGACCAGGGTCAGCCAGGAGAACAGCGCCATGATCCCCAGCAGCCACCAGAAATCCGGTTCGACAAAACCGCTGAGGATGATCAACAGATACAACACTGGCAACCCCGACCATACCTCCAGCAAGCGCTGGCCGAACAGGTCGACCCAGCCGCCGTGGTAGCCTTGCAGGGCGCCCGCCGCCACGCCAATGAGCACACTGACCGCGGTCAGGGCAAAGGCGAACAGCAGCGATACCCGCGTGCCATAAAGCACCCGCGCCAGCACGTCACGGCCTTGGTCGTCGGTGCCTAGCCAGTTGCTGGCACTGGGCGGGCTGGGGGTGGGCACCTGCAGGTCGTAATTAGGTGTGTCGGCACTGAACGGGATAGGTGCGAACAGCATCCAGCCACCCTGTTCCGCGATCAGTTGGCGCACATAGGCGCTGCGGTAGTCGGGCTGAAACGGCAGTTGCCCGCCGAACTGCTGCTCGGTATAGCGTTTGAGCGCCGGAACGTACAAGTTGCCCTTGTAGCCCAGCAGCAGTGGTTTGTCGTTGGCCACCAGTTCGGCGCAAAGGCTCAGCAGCAGAAGGCCGGCAAACAACCACAGCGACACCCAGCCCAGGCGGTGGCGGCGAAAACGTTGCAGGCGACGGCGCGACAGGGGCGATAGCATCAGTGCGCCCTCGTATCGAAGTCGATGCGCGGGTCGAGCAACGTGTAAGACAGGTCACCGAGCAGGCGAATCAGCAGGCCCGCCAGGGTGAAGATGAACAGCGTGCCGAACACCACCGGGTAGTCCCGCGACACCGCCGCCTCATAGCTCATGCGGCCCAGGCCATCGAGCGAGAAGATCACCTCGATCAGCAACGAGCCGGCAAAAAACACCGTGATCAGCGCCTGTGGCAGCCCGGCCACCACCAGCAGCATGGCGTTGCGCAACACGTGGCCATACAGCACGCGGCGTTCGCTGAGGCCCTTGGCCCGGGCAGTGACCACGTATTGGCGGGAAACCTCGTCGAGGAAGGCATTCTTGGTCAACAGCGTGAGGGTGGCGAACCCACCGATCACCAGGGCCGCGACCGGCAGCACCAGGTGCCAGAAGTAGTCGGCGACCTTGCCCAGCAGGCTGAGCTCGTCGAAATTGTCCGAGACCAGGCCGCGCACCGGGAACCAGTTGAGCGAAGTGCCGCCGGCAAACAGGACGATCAGCAGCAGCGCGAACAGGAACGAAGGCAGGGCGTAACCGATCACGATCAACGCGCTGCTCCAGGCATCGAAGCGGCTGCCGTGGCGCATCGCCTTGCGGATGCCCAGCGGAATCGACACCAGGTAGGTGATCAGCGTGGCCCAGAAGCCCAGCGACAGGGTGACCGGCAACTTGTCGAGAATCAGGTCGGTGACTTTGGCGCCGCGGAAGAAGCTGTTGCCAAAGTCCAGCCGGGCATATTGGCCGAGCATCAACCAAAGCCGCTCGGGGGCGGACTTGTCGAAGCCATACTGGCGCTTGATCTCTTCGATCAGTTTCGGGTCCAGGCCGCGTGTGGCCCGGGATTCGCCATGGACCACTTCAGTTCGCGCGCCGGGGGCGCCGCCACCGATGCCCTGCAGGCGCGCCACGGCTTGCTCCACCGGCCCACCCGGCGCGGCCTGGACGATGGCGAAATTGACCAGCAGGATTGCCAGCAGCGTCGGGATGATCAGCAACAGACGGCGCAGGGTATAAGCGGTCATGGCGAGGCCTTCCGGTGTTCGGCCATCTGCGCGTTGGTCAGCGGGGTAGGGCTGACCTCCCACCAGGTGTCCAGGCCCTCGTCATAGGTGGCCTGGACCTTGGGCAGGCCGAAGCGGTTCCACCAGGCGGTGGAGCTGCCCGGCGGGTAGTAGTTGGGGATCCAGTAATAATTCCATTGCAGCACGCGGTCCAGGGCATGGGCGTGGCGCAGCATGTCGGCCTGGGTGTCGGCGCGGACCAGGCCGTCGATCAGGTGGTCTACGGCCGGGTCCTGCAAAACCATCAGGTTGTTCGAGCCGGGGTCGTGAGCGGCCGCCGAGCCAAAGTAGTTGTACAACTCGGCGCCCGGCGACAGGGTGACCGGGTAGCCGGTGACGATCATGTCGTAATCGCGCGCCATCAGCCGGTTGACGTACTGGGCCGAGTCGACATTGCGGATGTTCAGGCTCACGCCGATCTGGGCCAGGTTGCGCTTCCACGGCAGCAGCAGGCGTTCAAGGCCCGCCTGGCCATTGAGGAACGTGAACGCCAGCGGCGTGCCCTGGCTATTGACCAGGCGGTCGCCTTCGGGGTGCCAGCCAGCTTGTTCGAGCAGGGCCAGGGCCTGCAACTGCTGTTGACGGATGATCCCCGAGCCGTCGGTGACCGGGGCAGTGAACACCGTGGTGAACACTTCATCTGGCACTTGGCCGCGCAAGGGGGCGAGCAGCTTCAACTCACCCGCATCCGGCAACTGGCGAGCGGCCAACGGCGTATTGGAGAACACGCTTTGCTGGCGGATGTACAGGTTGCGCATCATCTGCCGGTTGCTCCACTCGAAGTCCCATAACATACCCAGCGCCTGCCGCACACGGCGGTCCTTGAACTGCGGCTGGTCGAGGTTGAACACAAAACCCTGAGCCACTTGCGGTTTGGCCGGGCCCAGGTGGGCGCGCTGCAGGCGGCCGTCGTCCAGTTGCGCACCGTTGTAGCCCAAGGTGTAGGCCGTGGCGGAGAACTCACGGTTGTAGTCGTAGCCACCGCCTTTGAGTACCTGGCGCGCCACTTCGGTGTCGCCGAAGTACTCGATGCGCAGCTTGTCGAAATTGTAGCGGCCACGGCTGGCCGGCAGGTCACGCGCCCACCATGTCGGGTCGCGTTCGAAGGTGATGCTGCGGCCGTTGTCGATGCGCCCGATGCGGTATGGCCCGCTGCCAACCGGCTTGTCGAAGCCGGCACCGTTGGCAAAATCGCGCTGCTGCCAGTCGTGCTCGGGCATTACCGGCAGGCTGGCGAGGTCCAGCGCCAAGGTGCGGCCGTGCTCGGGCTTCAAGTCGAATCGCACGCTGTGCAGGCTTTCTACGGTCACGCGGGCCACGTCGGCGAACTGGGTCCGGTACTTCAGGCTGCCCTTGCTCATCAGCAGTTCGAAGGTGAAACGCACGTCTTCGGCGCGCACCGGCCTGCCATCGGCGAAGGTGGCGCGTGGGTCGATGTCGAAACGCAGCCACTCATCATTGGGGCCGCGCTCCATGCGCCGGGCGATCAGGCCGTAAACGGTATAGGGTTCATCGTAAGAGCGTACCGCCAGTGGCGCGTACAACAGACCATCGACTTCGCTGACACCGATGCCTTTGTCGATGTAGGGGAGGATATGGTCGAACTGGCCGATCTCGATGGCCGAACGGCGCAAGATGCCGCCCTTGGGGGCGTCGGGGTTTACATAGTCGAAATGCCGGAAGCTGGCGGCGTAGCGGGGGGCTTCGCCGTAGACCGTGAGGGCGTGGGTGGGAGCGGCCTGGACCGTAAAGCCCATGCACGAAAATACAAGCCCCCACAATACTTGTGGGAGCGGCTTTACCCGCGAATGCGTCGGAGCAGGCAACGAGGTTGTCTGGTCTGGCCTCTTCGCGGGTAAACCCGCTCCCACAGGGGGGCTGATCACCGGGAGGGGTGAATCAGTCCTGGCGGCTGGTCACTTCCAGCAGGTGGTAGCCGAACTGGGTCTTCACTGGGCCTTGCACAGTGTTGACCGGGGCGCTGAAGACCACGGTGTCGAATTCCTTGACCATCTGGCCTGGGCCGAACGAGCCCAGGTCACCGCCCTGACGGCTGGACGGGCAGGTGGAGTTGGCTTTGGCGATTTCAGCGAAGTCGGCGCCTGCTTCGATCTGGGCTTTGAGTTCGTTGCA
>Ga0099823_1002535_pt1 | contig 16560 bp, 7 predicted proteins | sample CowpearedBW_FD_76831 | JGI IMG/M metagenome (GOLD analysis project Ga0099823, IMG submission 76831) | Root nodule microbial communities of legume samples collected from California, USA - Cow pea red BW | ecosystem: Host-associated > Plants > Roots > Nodule | place: USA: California | collected...
AAAAAAAAAACAAATTAGAAATTCAAGGTGAATGTAATAGTGGAAATGATGATATAGTGATGCAATCTTCATGACATCAATACAATTTGGTATTTTCTTTGTAATTTTTATTATATTTTTAATTAATTAGTTGAATGGTCACATGAGAAAATAAAGAAATCTAGAAGATGAATCATTCATGTTTTAGTGAGAGTTAATTACAAGAGGATATTAAAAGCTATTTAGTGAAAATTAATGTGGAATGTAGAGAGTCTTACATGATTGAGTTTATAAAAGGGTGTACTTATAATGAAATATAAAACATATATGAATTTTGATTGAAAATTGAGTTTTCTCTTCGTAAGAACTTTGGGGTATTGAGTTATAACAACTCCAATTTTATCTTATTAGGATAACTTTTGTCGTCCTTTCCAAAACTTGTCCCCTCTGCTTTTTCATCACATAGTTGGACCAAATCACATAGTTGGACTAAGTTCAACTGATCCAACTCTATTTGATAATATAGTTGTTTTGCTTAAATATGTTTTTTAATTCCTTAACTTAACTTTTAGTGAAAATTGAAGTTAGTCCCTCCTTAGAACTTTAGCCCAAGTCCCGAACTTTAGAAATGCATGAATTTAGTCATTTTAACAAGATTTTATTAAGTTTATTTGACGTTTCAAATATGATTCATAATAGCCTTTGAGTTGTTTACATCATTTGACACATTTTCGTTTCAATGTTAGTTGAGAAACACAATTGAAACTTCAAATAAACTTAACAAAATTTGGTTAAGATGACTAAATTTACGCATTTCTAAAGATGAGTGACTAAATTGGTCCTAAGTTTCGAAGATAGACTAATTCCAATTTTCATTGAAAGTTAAGGAATAAAAAACATATTTAACACTAGTTTTTTTGTTTACCAATGTTGATAATTATGTTAGAGATGATATAATTAGATTATTAGAGACAAAAACTTGAAGATATTGATGTTTTATGATTACGTGAACTCATGTTTTCAATGTAGTTTAAATTTGATAATAGTCATGTGTGTTAAACTTAGTTATTTTAGAACTGTGGAACTATTGTTTAGTACTTTAATTAATTATGGTGTTGAAATTTTGAATTGGTATGATTCTATATTTATTCTTTTTTATATGATATAGATAGAGCAAAATGAAAATGGAAAAATGATATTCCCTTTATTTATATGACACAGTGAAAACCTTTTTCACAAAAATATAATAAGAGTCCATTTTACTTTTAGAAGATAAGGTTTTTATTATTAAGTGATTAAGAAAACTCAAAGAAGATAATCTCTTAGGTTATCAAAATGTAAAGGTTCACTTCACAAGAGCTCAAAAGAAGAAACAATAAGATCTAATTAACAAAATAAAAAAAGAATAATAAGAAAACAACAAGAGGGGCATGAAGAATATAAATATAAACAATTCAAAAGATGAAAGAAAGAGAAAAGGATGAAAGGAAGGGAATAGGAACAACAATGGTCGCACACCACTTTGAAATTTTTCCAACTCAAGATGAGTGGTCATCTTAAACCAAGATTCAAGATAAGACAAGAAAACAGAAAAGAACACTCTCAAAGAGCACTCTAGGTCATGGTTGAATCAAATAGTGTATATTACTAAAAATGTTCAAAACTTTGCAAGAGGGAATAGTTCTCCTTATATAGGCATGAGTAGGGATCTATAGAGAAATACAAACACCTATTCTACAACCTATGGTTACAAAGGAGACAAGGAGAGTAAGGTGCACACCTATCTACCTCTAGAAGGTAAAAAAATTACCTCTCTTGACTTCTAGGTAAACCCCAATATGCTGATCTCAATGTCCAAGCTCTTTCCTCGAAAAAGGGTTCCATCATGAAAAAGGTGTTCATAAGCAATCTTGCAAAACAAAACAAAACATGAATCTAGATTTATGAAGACATAATGGAAATCCTATACAACTACGAGAAGAATGTGAGGCTCCCATTGCACTCTCCTTCATCCTTAGTAAGAGTTAAAGACTCATCAAATGACATCTTAAGGTGACATCTTTCACCTGCTTTTCAAGACAAACAACTCTCAAAATAAAATGTTAGTAGCCCAAAGGTTTTTCCATTCTAGGATTTGTGAAACACCTCATTAATAGAATTAAATATTATATTTTAAATAATTATTTAAAATGATAACATAAAGACTCAATCATTGGTGAGTTGAAATAAAAATATAACTATCAAATACATGTCATTAAATTTATGAGTCCAAGTTCGATGGTTAAAGACTCCATTTTGTAAGACCCTAGAAAATGACGTTTTAAAAGTGATAGTGGTTTAAAAATAAAGAGACTTCATTATTTCAATATTAAAAGGTATTAGTATAAATAGAATTGTTATAAACGAGTTTCATTACTTTAATAAACACCATCTCTAGAAACCACTCTTCTAGAGTTCTCTAACTTCTCTAGGAGTTCTATCTCTCTGGTTGTCTAATTGAAGAATCAAGACCGTAGGATTGATCCTCTTAGCGAGCTCTTCAAGTTGGACCGATTAGTTTCTCCATTCGCGTAAGTTGAGTTTCCGCTCTCTTTTTAGTCTAATTCTATTTTTTGTTGCATGTGAGCTATCCTTTGCTTGCATGCATCTTTTTAATCATCAGTATGAGTCTCTGTTGATCAATGATCATAATAGTATGTCCTGATCATTTTTGTGATGTTTCTATGTGTAGATAGAGCATCTTGTGGAGTTAGAGGTGTTTTGGAATTTATAGAGCCGTCTAAGCAGGATATCAGGTATGGGAAGTTAATTATACTCTATTTATCTTGTGTGAATGTTGAATTGGTGTAAATTTCTGAGATTTGATGGTGAAATTGTTTGTAGCATGAATTGTGTAGAAATTTGGTGTTAATTTTGATGTTGATGGTTAGATTTCATCTACGAAATTGATAAAGTGTTTAGATTTCCTTCATGATTATGCTTTTTGAAAATGGGACTCATGTTATGAATTGGGCTTTTATGAAATAAGATTCCTTTTTGCTAAAATCACTTTTGGCATGGATGTGAAGGGTAAGAAAACCTTAGTCATTTGAGAGATCGGCTACAAGGGCTGGGAGGACATCTAAAAATAGCTGTTGAATAACCATTAAAACCATTTTTAATGGCAATTTCATTTTTAGAAATTAAGGCTTAGTTAAGTGAAACGAAGGAGCTGAATTGGGGGAGAGCTAAGGGAAGCCATTGTTGGTCAAGGAGGAAAAATAACATACTCAATTTTAAGTAAGGAATCCAGGTTAGGGGTACTGAACTCGTAATTCTATGGTGATTGGTAAATTGTATATTGTATGAAATGAATTTTGCATTTTTCTATTTGCAAAAATCTCGAGTTTCTAGATTTATGGAAAATTTCCAAAAATCACCTGAGGGCCTCCAAAGCCCCCAAGTGACATATACATTTTTTTCCTATTTTCTGGTTTTTGCCAGAAACTGCCTAACGACATGAATGGGCAACCAGGCGACACAACCTGTTCAACCCAAATTCTCAATTTTTTATGAACCGCCTGGCGGTGATGAATAATCGCCAGGCTACGCGGGCAATTTTGGCTCGATTTTGGGTTTTCTTTGTTCTGGGCTGCTTTTGTTCGATGGAAAAGGTGTTATAATCATGGATTGATAAAAAGGAAGGGACTAATTGTGAAATTATGAGGTGATGCGAGAAAATTGGATGATTAGGATATGTACTTGTGTTAGGGTTTGAGTAATTGGGGGTTTTGGATTCAGGGATAAATTGCAGGTTGAGATGGATTGAATGTTGTTCGTTTTATGTTAAATTGACAAGTGGCTACAATTGATGGTATGAACTAGCAAAGTATGGGATGGGAAATACGGGTTCTCGGGTGTAGGGAGAGATTATGGGTTTCCCAGAATTTGGATGCATCGCCTAATGGTGGCTATATGTCGCCAAGCGCCAATGCAGTCGATGATAACTCTACGCGACTGTGAGGAAAATTAAGGGTTTTGGAACTCTTTGGGGTTAATTGATTTATGATGGTGAATTATGGGGCCATTAGACCAAGGTTGAGTGGAAGGAAAATACATAAATTATACATAAGTTATGATTTTAAAGGGAAGTTGGAATGGGAAGAATTATGATGTGAGAAATATTGTATTAGAGGTTGAGATATCATTATGGTGCATAATTTAATTGCAGTTGGGATATAAGAATGGGATACTCTTTGTTTGGATACCTTATGAAATGTATGGTGGGATTTTGGGTTAACTATGGATGGTTGAGGCTAGAAATGCAGTAGATTGATTCATAATGGGTAATTATTGTAATGTTGGTAATGAGATGGAAATTGTGCTTAGAGTACATGTTATCATTGTAAGGTGGTGTTCCTATGATTGGGTTTTACTTATGAATAGGTTAAAATATGAGATTAGTTCCTAATGGAAAAATTATAAGCGTATAGTCACTATTTTAGGCAATGGGGTTGTGGATTTTCAAGTATGGACCATAGTATATGGAGTATCAACCAACTTAGAGAGTAAGATGCGATTGCAATAATGAAGCAATGGGTGGAAGCATTCTGTAGGGATTGAAACCAGTAAACTCGTTGTACTGGTGTAGCGCCTGGCGAGGAGGTTGAATCGCCAAGCGATAGCTACAAAAATAGTGGGGTTCTAGAGCGCGTAACGCCTGGTGGTGAGTGGAATGAGTGGCGCCTGGCGGCATGAGGGTTCCGCCAGGCGGTCTGGAACTGAATTTCACCTTGTGGCTCGGGAGTAGTGTCAGGCGATAATGCAAAGGCAAAATGGTTGGTTGTTTGCTTTGGATGTGCGTGGTCTACAAGGTTTGGCTGATACCTTAAAGAGACACTTGTTGGAGTGTTCCTTGAGGTGTGGCTCGGGATGACAAATGAATACGAGGAATCTTGGAGTTGTGGCTCAGATTGGCGAGTGTGCTAGTGTAAGTATACAAGTTGTGGCTCGTACGGATGGGTCCAGAAAGATTGTCATCCTTGGTATTTAGCCGACAAGTTTGGTAGTCTTGGGACATTACGAATTATGCTTCTTATTGGAAACTCCACCTGGCGTTACAGAGTGTGGTCCATATCAGGTTTCCACACGTGTTCTACAAGTTGTGGCTTGTAGGTGTGGCATCAAGGGCATCTTGAGGTATTCATCCAAAGGATAAAGTTCCTTTGATATGTGTATGTGCATATATTGTGAATTGTCATTCGTTTATTTGTTAGTTCACCCTATCTGCTTGTGTTTGGCAATGATCGTGTAATGTGTTACACAAGAGCAAATGATGTTGCAGGTGGTGCTGGTGAGGCATAGAGCTGGAGCGAGGGCAACTTTGGGAGTTTTCTTTTTACATAGTTGTATTACTTTATGGATTTTAAGGACTTTGTAAACACTTATATTGTCAAACTTGAAAATTGTATTTGGTATTTATGTTTTTGTGGATTTTGAATTATTACGATAACAAAGGTTTTAATTTCTTGTATTTTGGGAAAAGACAGCATAATAAATGAGGTTTATTTCTATATTTTATTTTTTATTTTATTAAAACTTAGTAACATCCAACTTGGATGTTACAAGGCAGAATTTTGATATGTAGAATTATGCATAATTTTGATATGCAAAATTCTATAGATTAGTATATTTGTTTGGCGAGTATGGGCTCGTTGGGTGAGATACAAGTCAAGGGTTCACTAACTTACGATTCGTTGGAAAGTATGAGCTTGCTGGGTGAATTATAATTCAGGGGCTCACTGATTTGGGTGTTGTTGGACGAGCCCTACTCGCTGTGCAAATTATGGGAAAATATTTTCCCTAGAGTCCCAGTGATGAACTCACTAGGCGAGCAATCTCGTCGCTGGTCGAAAGAGCAACTTTCGCCCAACGTGAAGACATACTCGTTGCGCGAGTTGATCAAAGCATAAGCAAATCGTGGCTGATTTATTCTAGAGAGTATTGGTTCATATAGAGATGAATGTTATTGATATTTGATACAATTATATGTCTGTGAACATGGAATGTGAGCTGCTTAATAGATTTCAAGAAAATTCTAGGTGATGTGTTTTTAGTGTATGCCTTGATATAGGAGATGTCTAGAATAGGAAAGTATCCTAAATTATGATAATCTTTCACACTCATATAGAGTAGAATGAATTATGTGGTGAGAGTGGTAGGATATCTTAGTCTTGGGACATATTAGGCCTAAGGCACAAGGGGATTAACCTTGTGAGTGGTTGGGTGATAACCCATTTTGTCTAAAACTCTGTAGAGTTTAGAAACCATCACAGATGCATACTTCCTTAGTATTCTATATCAAGCACATGATACAGATAATTGAGTCTTGTGTTAACTGTTTATGTGATTATAAATAAGAGATGTGATTATATATATATATATATATATATATATATGTGTGTGTGTGTGTGTGTGTGTGTGTGTGTGTATGTATGTATGTATATGTGTGTGTGTGTGTGTGTGTGTGTATGTGAATATTTCTTGTATACATTAACTTACCCTATCTATTTGTTTTCTTGGTTGTCTTGTGTGTTGTTCTTTTCTTTTGCGATGATCACCTATTTTGATGGGAGTAGATGAAGTTGTAGGTGTAGCTTGTGGTGAATGAGGAGATATTAGCTAGAGTAGTGGAAGGTCTCAGAAAGTTTAGTAAGTGGTTAGTCTTGTATAGGGTTTTCTTGCTAGTTTATTTTAAGTGTATAAATGATATATTTTTATAGTTCTATTTTTTTTGTAAGACTATAAATATATTTTGGTACATCGGATTATCTATTTTGTACATTATGATTAAACATCTTATTTTATTAGTTTTAAGCTGCTAAAATTTGGATGTTACACATTTTAACACAAAGTTTATATTTGAGTAATTATTTTTAAAATTCATTAAAGATCTTCCATTCTTATGAAAAAAAAAAATGAAAGTCCAAATATATCAAAAACTATTTAGTTACTTAACCATGTGTTTTATTTGAATTTCAAGTTTAGAGAATTTATATACTTATGCATATATCTAAATACATAAATATGATTTAAATATCTTATAAGTCAACTATTATCACCATATTAATTAGTGATCATATAAAAGATAAAGATGTAATTATAAAAGATAAAACATAAACAACTTACTATCATTATTCATATGTTATATCTTACAATAAAAGTTTCTAATAGTCTATATAATAACATCTTCGTCACATTACAACAAGTGTAACTTCAAAAGAAAGATTTTGTATCATAATCATATAAAAACAATTTTTTCTTACTTTTTACAAATGAATTCCCTAAGTTTTATTTTATTTTTTGAGATAGTTGTGTCCAAATTGAATGAGAAGAAAAAAAAAACCATATTAAAGTTACTAAAGAAAAATAATAGTACAAATAATAACTATTATTATTATTATAGTATTTAAAACATATTATTTTTAACATTAATTTTTTTTACACTTTGATAAATTAAAACACCTATTAATTAAGTTTTCAAGTTATAGAATCAAATATCCAAATGTTATATTTAACCCTTTATGTTATATTTTCATTTTAAAGAATACCAAGATGTGAGGAAAACATTGTGGTGTTGAGGTTAGTGTGATCCACTTGTTTGCAAGTTAGGTAAGTGTGAAGAAGAAGAATGGTTGGTAGTTACAAAATCCTAGGCAAACTAACTTGTCACATGTCCCTTTCATAATACTTGCAATTCCTCTTTGCTTTCTTTTGGAGGAATAGTGCACACAACAGAAGCATGAACTCAGAGTCAGGGTACCAACCACTTCTACTTGGTCTTCATTCACACTCCCACATTCCAGATTTGTCATCAGACACCATTGAAGAGTTCTTGAAAGAAAGGTCCATTGAGTTGAGATGGTGGCCCCAACTTGTTGCTTGGGAGTCAAGGCTCATATGGTTACTGTCATGGGCCTCCATTGTTGTCTCCATTTTCAACTACATGCTAAGCTTTGTCACCTTGATGTTCACTGGGCACTTGGGCTCTCTTGAGCTTGCTGGGGCATCCATGGCCATTGTTGGAATTCAGGGTCTTGCTTATGGGATTATGGTATGCTTGCTTGCTTTATATAGTCTCAAACTTTTACCTAACATGTCATTTTGAGTGAGTTTGGTTTTACTATTACCTATTTTTGTCCAATATTTGTGAATGTTTTTTCTTTAATTATTTCTTCTCCAATGTGATTTATATATATTAACAAAACTCAATTTGAATAGTTCCCTTAAATCAGTGTTATCATGTCATTTTGGCATTGGGATTAGAAAATAAGCATGTAAAAAGAGTGATGATTGTACTAATAGATATCAGCTTATCATCCTTTTTGTCCTTGGGATTAGATAAAGAACGGAAAAGATGTCGACTCATAGTTCTTTAAACACGGAAAAGATCCCATTAAATTTTTTAAAAAAATATAAAAATTACATTGACTTAAGAAAATAATTAGAGGGAAAACATTGAATGATCCTTATAAATATAAGGACCAAAAACACCATCAAGCCCTGCTTTTGTTCATAAATGTGCTTTGATTTGGGGTGGTTCTACAATCTACATATTCAACATCAATTTGTGAAAATTTCTAAAAGTTGCTTCTTACTTAGTTATCAGAAAATACATGGGTAATATGTGTAAACAAGTAGTGAATGTGGGGTCATATTTGGATAGGAGTCAGTATAAAGAAGAAGAAATGTAAATACCTAGTTTCAATTTTACAATGGGAATTAGTTGATGACTTTCACTTTGCACATTGTTCTTCTGATGTACATCTCTTTACCAGCAATGATAAATAACAACATATTTTTTATATATTTCTTGACACTGTTATATGTTAAAAAGAATTAGAAATTACAAAATCTTGAATGAGTTTAGTAAACAAGAAGTGAGATTCTAAAAATTTGGTGATTTCTTTGGTATGCAACTTGAGTTTAGTTTTGTAAGTTCAATCTATGAAAGTGGTTGTTGAATTCTCCTTAAACAGTTGGGGATGGCAAGTGCAGTGCAAACAGTGTGTGGAGAAGCATATGGGGCAAGAAAATACTCAGCAATGGGGATCATATTGCAGAGAGCAATCATCTTACACTTGGGAGCTGCAGTGATTCTCACATTTCTGTATTGGTTTTCAGGGTCATTTCTGAAAGCCATAGGTCAGTCAGAGAGCATAGCAGAACAAAGTCAAGTTTTTGCACGCGGAATCATTCTCCAACTCTATGCATTTGCAGTTTCCTGCCCTATGCAGAGGTTCCTCCAAGCACAGAACATTGTGAACCCTCTTGCATTCATGTCACTTGGGGTGTTCCTTCTGCATCTGCTTCTCACTTGGTTGGTTCTCTTTGTTTTCAACTGTGGACTTCTTGGAGCTGCCCTTACTCTCAGCTTCTCATGGTGGTTTCTTGTCTTGTTGAATGGTTTATACATCATTCTTAGCCCAAGATGTAACCAAACTTGGGGTGGCTTCACTGTCAAAGCTTTCAAAGGAATTTGGCCTTATTTCAAACTCACAGCAGCTTATGCTTGGATGCTGTGGTATAGACAAGAAATCGACTTAATTCTCACCCTCTTGGCCACATAAATATTTCTTTTAAAGTGCATCTCTTTGGAAAAAAATTTATAGTTTTAATAATAATTAGAAAAAGTACAAAACTTAGATCTAGTTTTTTAATTATTTTTTGGTTCTAATGCAGTTTGGAGACATGGTATAATCAAGGACTGATACTTTTATCTGGGTTGATCTCCAATCCCACAGTCTCAGTGGACAGTATTTCTATTTGGTATGTTATTATGGCAGCATCCTTTTTTATTGGTATGGTCAATTAATGTTCATCTTGTTTAACCATAATTTCCATGACAATGGATTCTCATTCAGTATGAATTACTTAAACTGGGACCTGCAGTTTATGTTGGGTCTAAGTGCTGCAACCAGGTCAGTGTAAGAAAAAAATGCTCTGATTTAGCTCAAGTCAACTTAAATGGTGTTAATGAGAAGTTGGGTGATTGTAGTGTCAGAATCAGCAATGAATTAGAGGCAGCTCATCCAAGAGTAGCAAGATTTTCTGTCATTGTAGTGAATGGAATCAGCATTGTCATCAGTGTAGTTTTCTCTGCAATTATTTTGACATGCCAGAAGCCTTTGAGCAGGCTTTTCACTTCTGATTCTGAAGTCATTGAAGAAGTTTCTAGTTTGACTCCACTGCTTGCTATCTCAGTTTTCTTAAATTTCATTCAACCCATACTGTCAGGTAACAAAATCCACTCCCACTAAACTTTGAAAAATGAGCTAATTCTTGCTAAAAAAATTGATTAATATATTATGTAAGGCAACAAAAAGGTTTGTACAGTGATTCTTCCTTTTGTGTATTTTTATTTGGAAAAATTCAGGAGTTGCAATTGGAAGTGGATGGCAGGCTGTTGTGGCTTATGTAAATTTGGCTTCTTTCTATGTCATTGGTCTCTCTGTTGGGTGTGTTCTTGGCTTTCAAACTACTCTGGGAGTGGCTGTAAGTTCAAAACATTTCTGATAGACATCTGAATAATTTTTTTTCATAAATATTTCTAAAGAATAAAAATAATAAAAGATAAATTCCTTCAAAGTTAATTTGTTTCTTATGCATTGGCATGAATATTTGTAGTATTTGGGTTTGTTACAGGGTATCTGGTGGGGGATGATCTTCGCAGTTTTAGTACAAGCAGCAACTCTAACAATTCTGACTGCTAGAACAAATTGGGATGCAGAGGTAACGAAAATTAAAAGAATACTAAATGTTACAGAACTTGCTTGTTACATGCAAAGTGAAGCAATTTACTACGCAATTGTAGGTTGAAAAAGCTCTTGCTCGCATCAAAAGATCAGCAGAAGATGAGACCCTAGATCTCTTGATTACGAATATTTGACATTTTCTTTTTTCATTTCCTTCAGGCTTTAAAATAAAGTTGCTTAGCTGCACCATAAGTTATGGGCCACGGGAATATCATTTGATTCGTTGCTATATTTGGTATCAACTTACATAATTTTGGTGGTCAAAGAACTGAACCAACTTTCACTAGAGGTTAATTATTGAAGAAAATTCCAAAAATATGTAACAACGTGTGCACAAAAAAAGAGGGCAATTAAAAAATTGAAAATTCACGAGATTGAAACTTGGTGGTATTAATAACTCGTTTATGTCCTAGTGAAAAGTTTTATAACTCAATAATGGTTAACCAAACGAATTCAAATAATTGAATAAAGATAGGAATAATGAGAAAACTGCTTCCTGCATGTGAAATTTGTGAAAACTTCTATAATAATCCTGTCTGTTTCCGAGCCAACACTTTTCGCAGCTGGGAAATGTCTGAGTGTCGTAAGTTCCACATGTGGAATATATTTATTTAAAGTATAAATTATTGCATGAAACAACGATCACGTGAAGGTTTGTTAAAAATCATATCTAAAAGACGAGAGAAAACAGGAATTGGCACATTTTTATCGTGCATGCAAATATAAAGTTGATGAGTCCAGAGACATTCTCAAAACTAAGAAGCACTTCACGAAAGTAAAGTTGTCAGAGCCTCTTAGGTACACAATATAATATTCATATAACCAGTTCATAACAAACATTGACTATGGATATGCAACAGAAAAGGTGACTTCAACAAAAGACTAGAGACTATTACCAAGAGCATCACTATATATGGAGCTAGATAAATGGCAGTGAAGAAGAAAACAGAGGTTCTGGTTGTGTCCACTAGTTATGACGCAAAGAAGATTAGATTACATACGAGATATCTGAAGAGGGATAGACAAGGAAGCCTCTTCTCCCATGACTGGTTGGAACAAATCAAGCTCTCCATAGCGCTCCAGAACCCGCATCCGGCAATCTTCTGCTGCCATCATTCCGGTGGAGAATGCCCCATGAACAGAACCTGGATAACTCATACTTGTTGCTTCCCCAGCAAAGAACAAATTATCCACTGGGACTCGTAGCCTCTCAAACAGTTCATGGGATTTTCCTACAGCATCATAGCTATACGAACCTAGTGAATTTATATCTGAGCCCCACCGAGACACAAGATACTGAATCTGCACAGTCGCATCAAATTACCAATTAAAATACACACACCATACTTTGCATCTCACTTAATTGTTGAATGACCAAAAATCATACACTTGTAAAGATTAAAAAGTGGAAGGACAGGTAGACTATGCTTTATGTATCTTAGACAATGTATTTACAGATTGAAGCATTGGTTTCTTTTATATTGCCGACTAAACATGATAGTAACAGGAAAAATTAATATGGGTACCGGTGAAGAAGCATCTGGAAGAATCCTCTGGAGCTGCATGAAAGCGAAGTTGGCAGCTGCTTCATCAGACATCTTTTCGATGTCTTTGGCAAGCCGCCCAGAAGGCATGTAAACAAGGACAGGATGACCTGCGGCCTTGTGGAGATTAAGGAAGTAGCTGCATCCATAAGAGGTATCAGCAACTACTCCCAAGAACTCCACATTAGGCCAAAACACATTTTCGAAGTGTAAGATGATTTTGTTCTCAATTCCAATTCCAAGATCAGCTATGGCAGCTTCCTTCCAGTCTGGGAGTTTTGGCTCAAACACTATTCTCTTTGCTTTAAGCACCCCAAGCGGAACAGCAATGATAGCAGCATCAGCAAAAAATGTTTTACCATTTTCCACTGTTACCTTTACTCCATTATATCGCCTAATTACTTTTGTCACCCTGAAAAAGGGGCATCACCATGGCCAGAGGATTCATTACAAAAAAATAGTACATAGGAATCTAACTAATAATTAAAAATATTATCTACCTGTGCCCCAAACGAATATCAAGACCCTTGGCTAAGGTATTTATAACAGGCAAGTAGCCCCGGACCATTAGACCGTGACCACCGGGGAGCAGCACTTCCTGTAAGTACATGACAGAAGTAATTACGAAGAAAAAAAATATATCACGTGTTAGACAAAAGGTTTCATGTAAGATGCTATAATTAGGGTAATAAAGTTGCCTATTTGTAATATGGATTCCTTTTTAACAAACTTTATGGTAGGCCGGTAAAAAGTGCGTAACAATTTTGAACCCTACATCCCGTAAAGGTTGAGACCACCTTTTAACAATCATGCAATAAGATGGTATATTCAGATGATAGAGGAATCCTACACATCCCACTCCAACCACTTTAACAAAAAAGCACCACCAATTCGTAGTGGAGTAAGAACGTTATAATGATTGTGTTATATATTAAATTGACACCTGTTTTAAATCTTAGGCAGCCATCGTTCATTTAGTTGTATATAATGCAATTTGCCTTAAGATGATTTATTGAGGTACAAAAGGGTTTCAATCAGATACATACTCCTATATGTAGATCAGGAAACACATTTTCATGATTATCGGTCATAGAAAGGCTGCATGTTGAAGACTCATGCATGCACCTGGCTATGAGACGACTTTACAAACTATTTCTTTCACTACCTGTAGGTAAGACCAAAGAGAATAGATCGTTCAGTGCGTAAATTGGGGTGGGTAGAAGGGTGGGGGATTTGGAACTAGACCACTAATACAAACAAAATTTTCAACTTGATTTATCAAAATTACCTGATCCCATGCTTTTAGTGAAATAGTATCAGAATCTGCAGCAAACCAACCCTCCATCCTGCACAAATACCACTGAAGCACCTTATGAGCAAGGCCCTCCAACCTGGTTTCAAGTGATGAAGAAATGTTATCAATTACAAGGCCTAAAAGAGTAATAATGGTGCTAAGGAAATTATTTCTTATGTCCATAATAACCTTAGTTCAGGCTTCCTATCCAAAACAATTGAAAGACCACGAAATACGGACATGTCTTCACTGAATTCTTCTCTTATTTTATTTGTCTGCATTTAGTCATGAAATGATCGTTTAGAAATGCAATTTATGCCTAAAATATTTCTTCCAACTATGAAAATAGAGTTTATTAGGTAAAACATAAGTAGGAAAATTAATAAACAAAATGAATTACCTCCTCTAAAATTGTCTCAAATATTCCACCAACTTTTGTTACCAACTCTTGGGGAACCTGATTCCCATCCGTATCAAAAAGTGCATAGCTGCAAGAATTTAATGAATTTCAATTTTCAATTAAAAAAAAAAGAGAAAAGTAGTCTATAGTAATTTCCAACGTGCAGAATGACCAGAAAATATATTAAAATAAGTTGCCAAAAATTATTTGAAACCAATGATCACTATTTAAGTGTGACAGAATTAGCTATATAATAGTTATAAATCATGAAAATCTATACTTACCTCTCCAAATCATGGTCATAAAGTACGGAGTTATCTCCACTCGTACGATAAAGGGGTAGCCCCAGCCTCGCAATGACCGAAGCCAGTGGGTTTTCCTTGGAAACTCCATGCAACCTGAAAAATGAGTACCTCTTATTACTAAAGTAATGGACAAATTCTGCATTCTCATAAAAACATAAACATTATAAATTTATCAGAAAAGAAGCCTCACCATGAGGCTCCCAGGTCAACAGGAAAACCAAATGAGTAATCAGTGTGAATTCGGCCACCAATTCTATCCCTTGATTCTAAGAGAACAACCTAACAAAATTTAAGAAAACAAAATACACGATTTAGTTCCTCAACTCTGAAAAATCATATTAATTATTTAACTATTGACCACAAAAACATGAAGCAAGTTCAAGTTTCAACTACAAGCAACACAAATACACAATCCTTAGCTTAAAAGTTAAATTATTTTGCCACTTCATGACTCGCATTATTCGCGCAAACACATGAAATTATCAGGTAACAGGTTCGTCAAAGTATAAGAGAAAATGTGACCCAATTCACTTGCTGCGTGCGTGCCTTTCGTGAAAATTGATTCACCCATATATGTACGTACAACATCAGTCCAATTCTGAACTACCAAATGTCACCCAGGACCCTTCCCCGGAACCATTACAAGCTGCCATTCAACAAAGCTCATAATGATGTAGGAAATCATAATGATGGATTGACCCACCAATTTTTTCCACTGAAATAATGCAACCTACTTCAAACTACAGGAAAAGGCTGAACAACCATCCACTATGCCTACAATATTTACTTAGAATAACTCTGTTCATGGACTTAACAAAAATCAGATACAGTTCTTCAAATACTTTGGGTAGTTCCCCAATAATAGATTAAACTAGCATCCACTTGCATTGAAGGTTAACATAGATTAGAAGATTTAAAACCCTTATTGAAATTGGAGATCTGTCCCAAAAGTGCCTACAAAACTGCATTCAATTTTGTCCTATAAAGTACTGTTTTACATTAGAGTAGCAAATACAAGTTTAACAAATGTTCTTAAAAATCCATATAGTTAAAGTAGCGCACAGTTGTTACCTGAAACGAAGCATCATGGAGTGCACGTGCCGCAGCAACCCCAGCCATGCCACCACCAACAACAATAACAGATGGTGACCTCCCCTCCTGCTTGTTGTTTCCATAGCACAGAGCTACAGGAAAAAGGGAAAAAGAAAGGAAATATGATCGAACGGTCCATAAGTTAATTTCACTTTGAAATTATTCCCTCAACTTTTTATATACCAGAGTGATCATGAGTGTATTATATATCAATTCAAATAACTTTTTCTCTCCTTAAATCGTCTCTTTCCATTATTTATCTTATCTTACAATTCTCTTTATTATCCTCATACGAACATTTCTTTTGGCCTATTATATTGTAAAATATAGTAAAAGAAAAATTCACAAGTCATTCCCTTACCAAAAACCACTCAGTTTCAATTTCAAAAAATATACAACACTCGCTTCGCAAAACCATCTCACGTAAGTGAGATTTGGTCATTTGGTACACACAAAACAATAACATTAATATAAAAATAATTTAATAGCCGCGTGCATAATTGTAAGTCAAACATTTAGACTATGAACTAATGTTTTCTGCAAAAATATTATTATAAAACTAAAAACAATTGTTATAAAAAATTAAAATACAATAAAATACTAAAAATTAAATCACTTTTCTATAATTTGAAGTATAATATGAAAAAAAATATGTGGGATATGGACCATGTGACTCTAAAAATATTTATCGTAAAATTAATAATATCTTAACTCAAACAATAGAAACTAGAAGAAATTAAAATAATATGCATAAAAATTAAAATAGATTAAAACAATATATATATGTATATACATACATAAATATATATATATATATATATATATATATATAATTAAAATAGATTATTATTACATACACCACAAAAAATAAATTGATGGACTACAAAATTTTCATTTTTGACTATGCAATCTGAAGGAAAATAGTAAAATTTGAAAACATATCCTACCAAAATACCTACTATTCCTGCCTTTTTCTTTCTCTCATGGAGAAAGTTGTCCTCTAGTATTTTAATTTAGTTTAAAAATCTAAATCGTATCCTATAAACTGGCTTTCTAATACTAAAGGTACACAAATTACTTCTTTCCAAAAGTATTTGAAAAACAATATATAAAATACGGAAATTACTTTTTATCCAAAAATATTTTTAAAAGC
>Ga0099823_1002538_pt1 | contig 16552 bp, 14 predicted proteins | sample CowpearedBW_FD_76831 | JGI IMG/M metagenome (GOLD analysis project Ga0099823, IMG submission 76831) | Root nodule microbial communities of legume samples collected from California, USA - Cow pea red BW | ecosystem: Host-associated > Plants > Roots > Nodule | place: USA: California | collected...
AGCATGTAACTACTATAATTGAGTTAAAAAAAAATGAAAATAATAGTTGATATTGTTATTGTACTACAGCCAAATGCTACTGTCAAATTACTTGCATTGAAAATATCAAAAGGGTGATTGAAGCATTTAACTCATTCCATTGAAATGTTTAATTATTCTCTGTCATACTTATCAGAATTTATTCTATTCAGGTTGTTAAATCAAAATTCAACCCCACTCACTCAGAATTGGCTTTTACCACCATTTTTTTTCTTCCTCATTTGTTTGCGGTTTTCAACTTCACACACCTTTGAATATCAAAGCAAGTACACAATTCTAACAACACCAAATGATTTTATGTAAAATGATAATTATAAAAAACGAAAACACATCTTAAAATTTATGTAATTCTGAACAATATTAGAGAAGGAATATGAGTATATGAAAATATTATTTAGTGTTTATTAGATATTGCCATTTAATAGTTTTTTAATTTAAATATTTTTTTATTTCTAATAAAAGAACTGTTATTTTTTTAAAATAAAATAACCTTTCTATCTCCATTCTTTTAATTTATTTATTGATTTATACTAAATGGACAATTAAATGACCAAAACAATTACTGATTTAATTACGTAAACGATACCTTACCACCTAATTAATATGAATAAAAATAGAAATACCACTTTCATGTGAAATCATATTCTTTAGAATAAGAAACAAAATTAGCAAACACATTAATCCAAAAACTTATCTTTAGAAATTGGCATGACGAGTTAGCCAAGTGATCCCTTAATAAGCTAATCATTTATTTAAAAAATATTTATTCAATAAATAAGAGCAACTTAAAAAATTAACGTTTTCACAAAAATTAATGGAAAATTATTTAGTATCAAAGAAAAAATCCATAAAATTATTAGAAATAAAAAATATTTAAATATAGTATTCTTTTGTTAGTATTTATTGTTTTGTATGTTTATTTAATTTTTTTTATAAATTACGAAATTTAATAAATACTTTAAAGATTCTGAAAAATATTACATATTTTTTTTTTTATTTGCAGTCCATATTTTTTACTTTGTTCAATAATAAATAATTAAAATATAAAAAAAAAAACATTTGATTGTAACCCCTTGTGATTGTACTATTAAATGCAGTGTGATTAACATAAAAAAATTGTCCAAGCCAAGCTGAGTTCAAAGATGACAACTCCTAGATGGGAACATATTTTATCATTCTATACTCATGTTTTGAATTAAAATTTTATTTTCATCTCTATTTCATAAATGTTTGTATCATTATAGTCTTTATCAAGTAAGTATGATTATACTCATATACTTTATTACTATTTTAATATTAACTAATTGTTTTTTATAAAAATAAAAAATAAAAAACATAAAAAAGAGGATAACATTCGATATATTAAGGGTCAAGTAAGTTTTTAGTCCCTGAATTTTGATCCAAAATGGGGATTCGTCAGTATTCGAAACTTCAAAATATATCGAAACTTCAATATATTTTGGTCCCTAAACTTTTAAAAAGAATGAATATAATTATTTTAACTCAATTACGTTAACTTTTTCTGAGGTGTTGTTACATCTCTTAGTAGATATTGGACCAGGAATGTATCAAACAGTGTAAAAAACTCAAATACTAACATGAAAAACGTTCTACATGTAAAAAAAATTAATATATCGAAATGTAATTTCTAAAGTACTACATTTATTCATTTCTAAAGTTTTGGAACCAAAATGTATCGAAATTTCAGATAGGGACGAATTCCAATTTTAGATTAAAGTTCGGATTAAAAACACACTTAACCCAAATAATAATCAAGGTTAACTATTTAGAAGAAAAATTATAATTATATAAGTTTTAAATTAGAATATAAAAAATATAAAAGTGAAATAATTATATAAAATATTTTACATAAATATAAATAAATTTTTATGACAACCAAAAAATATATTAATTTTGTAATCATTAATTAAACAAAATTAATTAAAAAATAATTGAAAAAATAATAAAATAAATAAATATTCAAGTTTAAAAATATTTAAACTTTTTTTAAAATTTTTTCAAATTGTAATGAAATTTTATTAAACAAAATTGTACATAAAAAATTATTAAATTAATAATAATTTAAATTTACACATAAATCTTTAATCTTTTAAAATGTAATATATATTGGATGGTGTAAATAAATTTTATAACAATTAAATTATTATGTTACATTAAAAGAAACATTTTTTTACAATTATACAATTATAGTGGTAAAGATATATTTCTGATAATAAATTAAAAATAAAAATAATTATATAAGAAACAATTGTTTCGAGAATGATTTGATACAGTTTTAAAAAAAATTGCATAAAAAAACAAATAGTTATGAATATCATTAGATGAAAAGTACTTTTTTGAGAAAATTTTCAAGATATCATAATAGTAGAAATGTCGAAAGATAATAAAAATTATTTAGTTAACCTTTTATATTAGTAAATTAGGGATTTGAGAATCAAATATTTTTATAAGAAAAATATAAACAATAAATAAAATATATTTTATTTACTAAAATTAATAATATATTATTTGAGCAATATAACAACAAAAAAGAAAAAAACATTTAATTAAGATTATGATAAAAGATAAAATACGTTAAAGATATGAATGAATTTTATAAATATAAAATAAATCAAATAATTAAATCAGAGAAAAAAAATAAAAGAATATATATAATACTATTTAATAAATTATAAATACTTTAATAATTTAAACAATATCAAAATGAATATTATCTAGCTTCATTTTCTTATTTCTTATTGTATAAAAAATTGCCCGTTAAAACAGGGATATTTTTACACACTTTGGATTCATTTCCCTCTCTTAAGTGAGCCTGAAATGTAAAACTTTAGACCAAAGGAAAGAAAAGTTGCATTATCTTTTAAAAAACTGCATTCTTTAACCAATAATGACCCATCTTTAAGAAATTGAAGTGTGTTGATGAAGAAATGTGTCTCTCAACCTCACAAAAACGCGATTGATCACACCACCTCAAAGAACCACCCATTGTATACGAATACGAAGCATCCTAAAAGCACTTTACACATCACATGAGACGTGTTAGTAGTGCCCCAAAAAATAAAGAAACCAAACTAAGCACAGGAAAAACAGCTTCCAAGGAAGGTGCATTTCACCAACACCATAACCAAGTTTAAAACACTTTTGTATCCAAGCCAATTAATTAGTACAAACACGTTCTCTCCACAGAATTTAAGGAAATTTTTAATTTCTAAAATCGATAAGAACCGTGAAAGAACCACTGTATCAATCCTAAACCGAACCAGCTGAGAGAATATTTAAATCATGACTTTCCTCAAAATAAATTCATCAAAAACCTTTCTCCGACACAAATTGTATAAAATATTAATTTTTTACCTTTGTAGTGGTGATGTTTTGGCCCGGTTTTGGTAGTAGACCACAGTGACCATCACAGATTTATCTCGTTCTCTGACTCTCACACTGATTTATTCTGACCATATGCTTTCTTTTTGGTTCTCCATTTTGTAAAGGAAAGGCCTTTGGTGTTGTGTTGTGTGTGTGCTGTTGTTAAGCTGAAGTGAGGGAAATGTTGAGAGTGAAGGGAGGGAAAAGGCCACCTTGGGTGGGACTTGGAGCTGCGGTGTGGGTTCAGATTTGTTCAGGAAATGGCTACACTTTCCCTCTCTACTCTCATTCCTTGAAATCCGTTTTGGGTTTCAACCAGAGCCAGATCACTCTGCTTGGTGTTGCCAATGATATTGGTGAGAACGTTGGCATTCTTCCTGGTCTCGCCTGCAACAAGTTCCCCCCTTGGCTCATTCTTCTCATTGGTGCTCTCTTATCATTCCTTGGTTTTGGTGTTCTCTGGCTTGCTATTTCCAAAACATTTGATTCCGTTCCTTTCATTGTGGTAACTTCTTCATCTTCATATCTTTTTCGCTTTATATAAACAATTTTATGTTTTCAGTTCTGTTTTATTGCCTTGTTGTTTGCTGGGTATTTGATATCTTTAGACAATCATGATCTGAGACAAAGATGAAAGGAGTTATGTAGGATAAGGACTTTTATATGAGAATAGCTACAGTATTGAACATTTTCTATAGCTTGTTTGAAATTGAGATCTCATGATTGTTTTTTATGTTTCTCAATCTACAGTTTTCCTTTCAATGTATTGTTGTTTGGTTCATTTAACAATTGTTATGGATAGAAAGGGCTTAGTTCATAATCATCTCTTTTTATGTATGGTGTTGCAGCTATGGCTTGCACTTGCTGTAGCGACCAACAGCTGTGCATGGTTATCTACTGCTATTCTAGTCACCAACATGAGAAATTTCCCTGTCAGTAGAGGCACAGTTGCAGGAGTCCTGAAAGGTTATTCGGGGCTCAGTGCTGCAGTTTTTACGGAAATTTACAGCGTGGGTTTTCATAATTCTTCACCCAACTTCCTGTTGTTCCTTGCCATTGGTATTCCTGCTCTATGCTTCAGTACCATGTTTCTTGTTCGGCCTTGCACTCCGGCTTCCGGTGAAGATTCTTCTGAAAACATGCATTTTCTGTTCATCCAAGGTGCTAGTGTAGCCTTGGGTTTATACTTACTTGCAACAACAATACTTGACAACTTTGTCCCCATGAGCAATACAGTATCATTTGTTATGTTGGCCGTGATGATTCTCCTTCTCCTGGCTCCCCTTGCTATCCCTATAAAGATGACACTGTGTCCCAGAAAAGCATCTGCATCAGAAACACCAGAGCAACATGTTGGATCTTCCGACTTTCTGGTTCAAGATGGCAAGGTGGACAACACAGAACCCTTGTTATCATCTTCATCGACCAGTGGCCTTGGAAGTTTTAATGATGTGGATGGTTCAGCTGAGGTGGCCATGCTTCTTGCTGAGGGTGAGGGGGCAGTGAGGAAGAAGAGAAGGCCCAAGAGAGGGGAAGATTTTAAGTTTACCGAGGCTCTAGTAAAAGCAGATTTCTGGCTACTGTTTTTTGTTTACTTTGTTGGGGTTGGAACAGGGGTTACTGTTCTCAATAATTTGGCTCAAATAGGCATTGCACAAGGTATGGAAGACACCACTGTTTTGCTGTCATTGTTCAGCTTTTTCAATTTTGTGGGTCGGCTAGGTGGAGGAGTTGTTTCAGAACATTTTGTCAGGTAAGTAATTATTCTCTGTTAAGTTAAGATTTTACTCTCGCGCCCATATCAGTTAAGAGATCATTGTAATCATCTCAGAAAATTCGATGCCGTGCTACTTTTGACTAGCACCAAAAATTTGCTGTTTTGCCCACCACAAGTAGGTAGCAATTGTGTTGAGGTGTATGTTTATTTTTAGATGCTAAATAAAGTAGACTTTTCTAATTTGTGAAAGTAAAAGTAGGTAGTGATGGTGTTGAGTTGAAGTGGATGTTTATTTTTAGAATTTTATAGTTGCATATCAGTCATTAATAAATTGTTTTGATATACTTTTAAGACAATTACTATAAAACTAAATACACTTGTAATTTATTTTATACACATGTAACAATGAATGACCTTGCATGAATAAAGTAGAATTGTTTTTTGACAATTTGCAGGACAAAAACGATTCCAAGGACAATTTGGATGACATGCACGCAGATAATTATGATGTTCTTGTACCTTCTCTTTGCATATGCTATCAAGGGAACCCTTTATCCCGCAATTGCAGTTCTTGGAATCTGCTATGGCGTGCAATTCTCCATAGTGATTCCCACTGTTTCGGAGCTATTTGGTTTGAAACACTTCGGTTTGTTGAGCAATTTCATGGGCTTAGGGAATCCACTTGGTGCATTACTTTTCTCGGCTCTTCTAGCAGGACACGTGTATGATAACGAGGCAGCAAAACAACATGGCGAAGGCCTCATTGGTTCAGGTGTCGCATGTATTGGTCCAAGTTGTTTTCAGCTAACCTTTTTCACTCTGGCTGGTGTGTGTGTTGCGGGTACTCTCTCCAGCATTATCTTGACTTTAAGAATTAAGCCCGTTTACCAAATGCTTTATTCTGGGGGTTCGTTTAAGCTACCTCAGACTTCAGGCCACTAAAAGTACTCAACTTCAATAACAGATACAGCACCCCACACAGTTTATTTTATAGACAAACCTGTGTAGCTGCTTTTTTCCTGGTCTGCCATTACATTCTCAACAATGCTGATAAACAATCTAAGACATCAGGCAAGAGATGTTGGTTTCAAACGTGTGAACATGTTGGGATATGACTCTGACCACTGAGAATTTTCATAAAGTGAAGGATATGTGTGATAACGTTATCTGTAGGGTAATTAATCTGTCATATATGCTTGGAACAATCGTTTATTTCAATATATGTGATGATAACTATACAACGAATGAGCTTAATTTGTGTCAGTTGTTATTAAATGTAAGTTTTTAGGTTTAGTTTGGTGCCGCCTGAAAGTGATATCTGGACTTTAGCTTTAATTGCTTTGAATGAGAATAGCTACCAGGAAATAAATTAATTACTTTCCGGAGATACATTACGTGATCTCAACATTGTGTTGGTGACGGTAAATATTTTCCTATTTATATATTTACCCAAAGACAAAACCATAGCATAAATAAACCTAAAATGTTGGTCATCTACACATGGGACTGTTACCTTGTAATATGAAATTACGACCTTGGATAACAAAAAATATTAACTAGTGGTCGGAGAAGCAGGGACAAGGCGTTTAAGCGATGCGGCAAAACATGAGATAAAATTTCATATGATAATAGGTAGTTGCTAAGTTTCTATCATGAGATACCTATGAAAGAAAAAGAATGATAATGTAAGCGGCACTCACCATCGAATGGAAAAGACAAAATCAAGTTGGTTTCAGATCCTGAAACAGTGAAGGCCAGAGAGTGTGGTCATCGTCATAATCAAAATCAGCTCTGGGCTTGTTATAAGGACTGTAAGCCATTGGGCTTTCGTTGTCGGGCCTTGTTGAATCTGAAGGCCTAGGCGGTCTTGGGCTTTTGCTCTCCGCGGGCATGGGTCTTGGATCGAGATGCCCTGACAGTCTTGGACTCTTTGCTGTGGCTACAAATCTTGCATCCAGAGACCTGGGTATCAGAGGGCTTCTGTTAGAGTTGATCATCATCATTCTCTCGTGCATTCTTCCATCGAGTGGTCCAGATAGCTTCAAGGCCCTGTTGTGGACCATTTTGTCATGCATGATTCTACTACCATCCAAAGGTCCTGAAAGTGCAATGGTTCTGCTTCTGTACATGGGAGGCACAGGTAGAGCCTTCTCTTCTTCTTCGCTCCCTTCTTGTTGCTTCCTCACAACCGATGACCCTCTCACTTTCCCTTCGTACCAATTAATCTCAGGTGGCGCCATTGAAACAGGCATCAAAGAGGGCACGCCTTTCACTACGCGATCATCATCACCATCACCGTCATCCTCACGAGAAACAAACTTGTTCATGCACTTCCTGAGGCACTTCTTGATGACCCCAGAGAGGTTTTTGGGCCGTCTTCCTCCTCCTCTTCCTTCCCTCTTGACAAGCTTGAGAATTTCTAGTCTGTGCTTGGCAATTGAGATGCCCATGCTCTGAAGAAACTCGTGGTTGAAGTAGCAAGCGTCTTCCAATTGAAGCTCATTGCGTGCGAAGGTGAGGCCGTAGTCGTAGATTAAGGAGGGTTCTAGAGTGGTTCTGGATAGCCAGGAGAACCAGTCCATGTGGGTAGTGCGAAAAGGGTAGGATATGGTAAGGTTTGAGGTGGGCATCACATAGATATAGAGAGATAGATAAGGAGGAGTGTGGAGTATGAGAATCAGTGTTTAAATGATAAATGTGGTCGGTATATGGCTATTTATTTTGTTTTTTCAGACCAATTGCTTCCACTACCTGTCTTTTTTTGTGATGATGAAATTTGGATGGTAGTTGAGACTGAGAGTGACAACAGACACCCAATAATTTCGTGTGTGGAGATTTTTGACATATTATAGTAAGGAAGGTTCACGGGCATTGTACAGTAGAATACTACAAAAGGTCCTAATCCTCAAAGTTAGAAGCTATTGCAGCCATGTTACGTAGGTAACAAGAGTGAACATGAACTGTGTTGAAAATATCCAATAAGAGTGTGTCTTTGTGGTGCTTAGTGAGTTAGATTACGACAGTGGTTGGCTTAGGATTTGAGTAACATGGGTTAAAGTTAATTAAAGCCATGAAGGGCCCATGAAATGGAAAGTAGTTAGGGCAAATGAATTTGGTAAACCTACTACCAATTAGCACATACCTGCCACTTTAATTAGATAGCAGTAATGTATAGAAGAAAAACAGGAGGGGAAGAGAAGCCATATAAATTGACCAGGAATAATTATTTTTGGTAAGCTTCCATGTCGGTCTTGGCTATGATGCAGTGAAGTAATGGGTTGAATGAAGTCACAGTTGGTGGGGCGAGTGTCCTTCCACACATAATTGATGACAGAAGATGGATGGTAAAACCACTGTAGCAGCAAACCAATGGCATCCATCAACTTATTTCAGAAGCCGAAGAACACGGCAAGTTAACAAGTTACCTACAAAGTACGCAGTTACATCCTCTGGTTTGGTCCAAATCAAGGTATTGAGCTGCACATGCTTCAGTCCTTAACAACTGATATGACATCATGCGAACAAACATCAGAACAGAACACTGTTTGTTTTGTTGTCTCAAAAAATTGAAATGCCATGAAGTATTAATAAAACACCTAAACATCATCTACTTTGTTTGGTTTCCTTGAAAGCTTGTAGCCATGGTTGGTCTATGATCATGATTTGTAAATTTTATGGCTTGGCAGCAGGGGTTGACAGAGACCTACGAATCCAACCGATATCACGTGAGATATTAATGGTGAATTGATTGTTTAGAGAAATGGACCAAAATTGTGAAAGGGGAAGGGGGCGCAGCACTACTACTTTCTTAACGTAGACCTATACTTCTCTGCATATTTACTATCTCAAAATCTGTGCATTATTAATGTCAATATTATCTTGGATTATTTATTAATAATATTATTGACATGTGATATCTACTCGTTGAATTACACAATAGTAGATGCATGTACAACAAATAACTATGTAATTCATGATTTATCAATTTCTTAAATAAACCAAAGTGGTTGTAACTTGTAACTTGCATGTATAAATATATACTTAATTTTTAAAATAATTGTTAGATGTTAGTTAGAAAAATAAAATATATATACAAAAAATGATTTTTAAATAATTGTTAAAGATAAAAAATAGACTTTTTTATATTTCGGAGTTCATTTAAATTCAAATTTGAAAAAATGGTTAGTTGATTTTTCTTTGTAAAATAAGATCAAGTCGTCATGGTAAAAGACTATTACATGTGAAATCATCCTCCATCATGTCGGTTTTCTTTTTCTTTTTTTTTTCCCAAAAAAACGAAACCGTGTTGTAGGAGGTCGGTTTCTATTCACTCTAAAAGTGGAATCGTTCTCGTACATGACGACTTCACTTTTTAGATCTTATGATAGAGGACGACTTCACTTTTAATGTCGTCTTCCTTCATGACGACTTATCCTATTTTGCAAAAAAAAAAAATAATAATAATCAACGGACTCATTTTTACAAATTTAACTTTAAATGGACTCCAAAATACAAAAAAGTCTAAAAAGTATTTTTAAATTATCAGTTAAAAAGAGATAGTTAGAATAACGGATAAATTATTTATAAAATAATTAATTTTTAAAATAATAATTAAGAATAAAAGTAAAAATATGAAATGTGAATATAAAAGAAAATATCTTTATATATTGTCATAGATAAAAACAACACAATCCTTTTATATAATATAATTAAAAAAATGAGATTTGAGACATTACAAAATTAGAAAAGAGAGTAGTTTATTAAAAATGATGAATTGTGCGAAAGAGGATATTGGGGTTTCCATGTCCATGCATGAAGGGAGAAATCATAACCAACCATGCAACGAGTCAAAGGAGCACAAATTTCGCGCTCCATCCGTACACAAACTACATCCTTGTTCGATGTTGAATCAGTTCCTTTCCAACGTTTTCTGATTGCGCCCTAAAATTCCTCTTCCAACATTTTCAGCGACATAACATTATGCACACTCCATATATCGTGTGTTCTCGTTGTCCCAATTTCACATTAGTCCCAACTCAACCTTAGCATGTTTTCTTTGGGTAGGAAAATTCAACTTTCTCTGCGGCATAACGTAAGGCCGTTCTGCAGCCAATCACAAGGCTCCACCTCATCATCATCTTCTTCTTCTTTCTTCAGCTCCTTTGTTGGGCCCACACATGGTGAGAGGATCGGAGACTTTGAGGCCTTTCTTAGAGCAATCACTTCTGGGGTTGTGGTTGTTGCCTCCACCTTAGGCTTTTGGTATTGGTCCTCTCTGTCTTCTTCTGCTTCCAATTCTCTTCAGTCATTTTCTGATTTTGCCAATCAGGATCAGCTCCAACAAAAGCGTCAGAGCAAACCCTCCAGGTTTCTCTTTAACGGTATCCTCCTATTCATCAATCATTTACGTTGCATATTGCATCTTTATTACATTTGTTTTCTGATTATAGCTCTTGATTTCCCTTTTTAAATTTCAATTTGCAATGTCACGATACCATGTTCAGTTGGTGGAGCAAGATGTACAAGAAACTAAACTCCCTGACATGTATTCATTTCCTGATAAATTTGCAACGTTCAATGTTTTCTTATTGATTTAACCTTTAATATTGGTATAGGGTAGAAGTTGAATTTAATTGGAATATTTTGATATCGAAGAAAACTTGAAGATAGTTCTCACCGCAACTAAAAGCAACTACATTACCTACATGTACATATCTTTTGACAGATGTTTTTTTTTAACTAATATATTATTAGTTATTAACATAATAAATATGTAGTTTTCAATAAACTTTGTAAATTCACGTGCTATACGGGTACTAAAACTAGAATACTGATAATTTAAAAGCTTCTTTACACAGCTGTTCAATCATGCATTGACGTATAATTGGAAATTGTTGTCTTCAGTAATAATTAACTCAAAAGTCATATCTACAGTCAAGTTTAATCAAAAAGCATAGGATTTTTGTAGTTTAATTGTTAATTTATTTGCTTGGTTGCAAATGTTTAGATTTGTTATGCTTCTGATTTGATGCAGATGACTATAGAAGAAGAGTATTCTTTAATTATGAAAAACGCATTCGCTTGCAGAGCCCTCCTGAAAAGGTAAACAATCTTGCCATCATGTGTTTGTATAATTATGAGTCATGTTGTTGTTTTTCTTTCTTCAGCTTAAAAAGCAGCGAATTGTCACTGTAACATGTTTCATTTATCTGGCACCATGTCAAGTGCAGGTTTTCGAGTACTTTGCATCTGTTCGATCCCCTAGTGGTGAAGTTTTTATGACACCTGCAGATTTGATGCGTGCCATTGTTCCTGTCTTTCCTCCTTCCGAATCAACCCGTGTTAGGGAGGGTTTTCTAAGAGGGGAGCAGATTCCGGGAGAGTTGCAATGTGAACCTTCACAATTTTTTATGCTCTTTGACACTAACAATGACGGACTCATTTCCTTTGCAGAGTGAGTATTATGTTGTCTTTTTTATTTGCTTGAAACTTCTGTCATAACAACTGCTGAGTGAGTACTAATGCCATGTTATTTGGATAACAAAAGCTCTTCTTTCTTGACATCAGGTATATATTTTTTGTTACTCTCCTCAGCATACCAGAGTCCAGCTTTTCAGTGGCTTTTAAAATGTTTGACATTGATAACAATGGGTAGGAACTTCTCTTTTCCTTCTACTTCCTTCTACATGTCATAAGCTGTATTTACAAATTGCATGAAGCTTTGGCCTTCACATTCCTCGATGGAATTTCCAATGAGCTTCGGCATGTTGTGTTGTGTGTATCAATGATTCTTTTTACAATACACACACACTAGTGAAACTATCCATAATTTAGATATGGATCCTTTTACAATAGAGTCCACTATCACTTGGTTAAGAAATCAAATTCGGACATCCATCTTTTGATTACACTAGTCAGATCTGTCTGTATAAGAATTTGGATTTTTGTTTTAAGTTTTGGGCATCTGAATATTTTAAGAGGTGTTTGTCAACAGTGAAATAGACAGGCAAGAATTCAAGAAAGTGATGGCCTTGATGCGATCACAAAACAGACAAGGGGCCAATCACAGAGATGGACGACGTCTTCGCATCAAAGCTTCCGTAGAAAATGGGGGTCTCTTGGAGTATTTTTTCGGCAAACATGGAAATTCATGCTTACAACATGAAAGATTTGTTCAATTCTTAAGAGAGCTGCATGATGAGGTATGTGAGTTCACGATATGCTACTTTGCTGTCTTTGGAATGTTTCATTGTTGTCGTAAGTGTTGGAGTGGTAAATGTGGCTAAGAAGTCTTGCATTAAGAATAAACTTCCCGTTGTACGAACTACTTCCTGTTTCATTGACAGCGATCTCTGTTTTAGAAGGTCCACTGAAAAATTGAACTAAACTTCAACAGAATATGTTGACAACTTGATGAAAATTTTAGTTTTTGAATCGGCGTGACTGTGCATCCTTAAAGATAGCAAAATATTTCGTGATTAACATTGTACTGCCCTTCTAATTTAATTTACAGATCCTAAGGTTAGAGTTTTCCCATTATGACTACAATAAAAGAGGAAGCATTTCAGCCAAAGATTTTGCTCTGTCCTTGGTTGCATCTGCAGACGTCAATCACATAAGCAAACTGTTGGATAGGGTCGAAGAATTGAACAGGAACCGGCAACTAAGAGACTTGAGGATTACATTTAAGGAGTTTCAAGATTTTGCAGAATTGCGCAAGAAGTTGCAATCCTTTTCTCTGGCCATATTCAGTTATGGAAAAGTTAATGGGGCGTTGACAAAAAATGATTTTCAGAGAGCAGCATCTCAAGTACTGATATCTCCCTTTGCCAAATTAAATCAAAACCATTTTGAATTTACGAATAACTTCTTGCGTGTTATGTTCTATTCATGCAGGTTTGTGGTGTCTGTATTACAGATAAAGTGGTTGACATAATTTTTCATGTGTTTGATGCTAACCGTGACGGAACCCTAAGTGTAAGCGAGTTTGTGAGAGTTGTACAAAGAAGGGAGGATATTACATCAGGCTCTGGCTTCATGGGTTTAGTATCTTGCTGGTCGAACTGTGTAAAGAACTGTTCATCAACCAAGCTTCAATTATGATGCAACACATTCAACCATGCGCAGCATCATTTAGGGAATCTGGCAGAAGATTCATTCCCGTAGAAATGGAGAATTGCCATTGCTGTCACATCATCACTGCCTGCAATCTACACATAAATGTACAGTGTAGGAGTTTTTCGGATTTGGTGCCCAAGTCCTCTTCTATTTGTACATTCTATCTCCAGCTATCCCTTAAATTTAACTGTTGCCTTTCACTGTTAATGCCAGTAATACGAGTTAACATTAAATGAGTAGATCGATTATGAAAAGTTTAATTATATCTCGCTCTTTATATATTTCTTTCCCTTGGTCAATATCAGTGTATAAAACAGCAAATTCATTACAATTTTTTTGGAAAGAAAGGAAGTAAAGAAGAAAGGTTTAATTATTTAAGGACCACAAGTATTAAGATCTAGACAAATTTACACTGTTTCTACAACTAAAGTTTAACGTAGGACTTCACCTAAATTATTTAAAATTTTGCCAACCCTGGTGGGTACTCGCTAACTAATTCACCCATTGATCGAAAAATTACACTTAGCAATGAGTTTTTCATAATTAGTTCCGAGGGTGGTTTGACGTCTTTTCAAAAGTTGGAACAATAACTTGCATGAACTTGGAATTGACAACTAACTTGACAAAGTCACATTCTCCCATTTGAAACCAAAGCGACAAATTTGGAAAGAGTCCCTCTTCTACTTCCTAGATTAGGCACACTGAAATAATTCAATGTGACACACAAGTGACACAACAACTTGTCAGGTTCAACGCCCTTTTGTTTGTGGACCTCTACAGCAGAAAAGTTAACTTGCTTTTCTTTAGTAACCACCCGTGTCCTTTACAACTGACACGTATGATGGGAAAAGAGTAAGTAAGGCTGAGCTCATGAAAAATTTTATGAGCTTTGCAGTGTTTTTATAGGTTAACCTTAAATGTAATTGCAGCAGTTCTATAATTTTTTAATCGCTATATATAAGTAGCGACCTTGGTTTTTACCCCTTCATCGGAGACAATTCTGGTAAGTTGTCAAGAGGTGGAAGGAAATGACAAGTACAAATCTGAATGATGGTTTGCTAAACAGGTTTCAAATCAAAAAGTGTCAATCACTAAAAAGATTTTATGCTACTTACTAACCATGGTTCCACTAACAAACCCAGTAATTAAATTCTAATTGGCTTCCACCGAAAGGAAGAGAATTTTTGTGACAAATTTTAAAAACAGCTCATCAGTAATATGAGAAATCTGAAACTTGCGGAGCCAACAACTGAAAAATTTATGCTGATTGCAGATTTCTTCCTACTGAAGCTATCCTTCAATACTACAGGAAGGCAACGAATCGAATATGATGGAATTGATGCCATACATGGTTTCCAAAGTGCAAGTGACACTAGCCAATGCCAACAATTCCCAAAAACAAATTGACCAATCAAAATACGTATACCATATATTAATATTCCACCCACACCATTTATTCATTTTCTGGAACTCATCCTACTCAAATGCATAGCAAGTGCATCCCTCACCCTCACTGCATTATCATCCCCCACCCCATCAAAAGCAGGAAACCCCTCTTCCTTTTCCAAGCAACAACCCTTTCCAACCCCTTCATCCGGCATTTTCTCATTGCACTTCACAACAAAATTATGCAATAGACACCCCGCAACAACCACAAACGGCAAATGCTCAATACACTCTAGCTTCCACTTCCTCGAGGCCGCCAGAAGCTGCCACCTGGCACGAAGCCCCCCAAAGGCATTACCAACCAACTCCATTGCATTACCGTGAGCACAATTGAAAGCCCTCTCCGCCGAGCCAAAACTATCCTCCTCATTCACTCTGTTATAAGGAGTCAAAAGCCACGGCAAAAGGGGAAAACAGGATTCTCCCAGGATATACTGAGGAATCAAATTACCGTCGTTGAGATTATAACACGGTCCATTCAACAATTCCTTGGATTCCTCAACCTCGTGATAAATCTTACTCTCACGCAAAATGGTTTCGGGATTCATGGTACTTGGCCACCCAGCTGAGACATCCAAGAACCTCCCTTCGGAGTCCACCAACGCTTGAACCATCAAGCAACCATCTTCGCCCAACAACGAATCGTCAATTCTGAACCTAGCCAGCCCTAAAACCCCGAAACAATTGGGGAGAGAACTCCAGCCGAAACCCACCACAACCCTCTCGGAACCGGTGCGGAGCTCGAAGAGGTATCCCAGGTTGTCGACGACCGCCTTGCAGAGGGCGAAGAAGGCGCGGCAGGCCTCCGACGGCGCGATACCGAAGCGTCGGGCGATGGCGGCGTAGGGGGCGGCGTGGGCTAGGCGGAAGAGAGCGGCGGCGAGAACGCAGTCGGGGGCGATGTGAGGGAATGAGGGGGCGAGGGAGGGGGTGAGAAGGTGGAGGAGGTGGGAGAAGGAGGGCTTGGACATGCGGAAGGCGTTGAGCCATTGGGAATCGGAGAAGGAGCAGAAGCGGCGGAACCAGCAGTCGCGGTGTGGCGGAGAGAGAAGGGGTGAGGGTTTGGGGTGTGGAGAGAGGGAAATGAGGGATGAGATTAGGGATTCGAGACGGAGGGATTGGGAAGGGAGGAGAACGACGTCGTTGCGGGATAGAAATGAGTGTGCTGTGTGTGTGACTTGGGCGATTAAAGCGGCGAGGTTTTGGGTTTGGGTTTGGAATTGGTGGTGGTGTTTTACGTTGGGCGGTTTCTTCCCCTTCCGCTTTTTGGCCATCACCTACCACCTCTTCTTCTGTTGCTGATTTCTTCACTGTTAATTTTCAGTACACTCCTTTCTACATCTTTTACTTTAAATCTTTTTTTTTTTTTTGGCAACTTCTCATAAATATTTATACACAGAAAATTTTAAATAAATGACAGCTAAAACAAGACTTAATAAAAAAGTAAAATGGGGAAATGTCACTAACCAAACAATCCATAATTAAATCAATTTAACTTGTATTAGCAAAACCTCTAGCTCTCAGGTATAAAAGCTAAAAAAAGAGGAAATTATGAGAAACTGAATTTAGAACAAAATACAGAGTTATTTAATTATGAAAAGTTTTAGGAAAAAATTGAATTGAATTTCAATTTTAGTTTTATATTTTAATTGAGAATAAAATTTTGTTATTATTATAATAGTTTATAAATAATTCAATGAAAGATAAAAGAAAAATATATATAAAATTGTTCCTGGCCCATCGAATAGAGTAGCAATCTCTTTCCCGGGAGCACATAACATTTTCTTTTTTTTTTTTACGATACGCAATTAACTTAAAATAGTTACCCCCACAGAGTACTTTTCAGAT
>Ga0099823_1002546_pt1 | contig 16516 bp, 13 predicted proteins | sample CowpearedBW_FD_76831 | JGI IMG/M metagenome (GOLD analysis project Ga0099823, IMG submission 76831) | Root nodule microbial communities of legume samples collected from California, USA - Cow pea red BW | ecosystem: Host-associated > Plants > Roots > Nodule | place: USA: California | collected...
CATGCATAGCAATCCATTAGGCATATATCCATACATAAGTACATGTATCTCATCATAGCAATCATACCCAAACAATTCCATTCATCCAAGATTAAACACACAACCAAACACAGCATTGTCTTGCCCAACCCCTCGCTCAGGCTAAAGGGCCTCGCTCAGGCGAGACATTCTCGCTCAGGCGAGTCCCCTTCGCCTAGGCGACGGCTAAACAGAAACACCAAGAGAGCAACGCGGGATCTCGCTTAGGCGAGACCCCTCTCGCCTGGGCGAGATGCTCGCTCGCTCAAATTAAAGAGCGAGTCGCCTGGGCGACCTCTCACGTAATAGGGTTTGGGCGAGTCCCTGTTCATCTCGCCTAGGCGAGACTGGCTCGCTTGGGCGAGATTAGCAGGTCTCGCCACTGTTTTCCTGCAACAGTGATCCACACCAGCCCATCCCACATATATTCACGCATTCACAGCTTATCACAACATCATTCCAGCCCCATAACCTCAAAACGACAGTTCATAACAAAACAGAAACGAAACGTGAGAGTGAGCTAGAGCTCCCCTACCTGGAAATGGGTTCGTACAGGACTTTCGGCACAGAACCAAGGAGCACAGCAGCCCTAAAACCCGACTCGCAAGTGAGCAGAACAAAGACCTAGCTAACGTGACCCTGAACGTTGGAACCCTAGCAGAAAACGGCAACGGCAGCAACTCTAGGAAGTGGGATTTCTGTTTTACGAAAAGTGAGTTTAAGTTAGGGTTTGGGGCTGACTAAGTCTGTTTTCCCTTTCTGGCCAACCCTAAGGCCCAATGGCTAAGGCAGCCCTAAGAAAAGGGGCAGAAAGGAAAGCGGGCCTTACACATTTGAATTACTTGCAATTAAATTCCATTCATTTTTTAAATAATTTGTTTGGATAAGAAAATTAAAATAACTTACATTTCAAATTTTTGTTTGGAAAAAAAAATTGAATTTATTGTGAGATAAAATTTAATTTTAACAATATTTATTTTAGGCTTAATTATGTTTTGAGTTCATGATAAATTTGGAAACCCGACGATCAAGAAGGGCTCGACGACACGGACGGGTCTGACAACACGGACGGGTCTGACGACCCGGACGGGCCAGACGACCTAGACGAGCCGACGACCTGGACGGGTTCGACAACTCGGTCTAGATTGTTGGGCCCGTTAGATAATTGGTCTTGTCCGGATAGTCTGCCCCGTCTGAGTCGTTGGGCCATTCTGGGTCGTCGGGCCCGTTCTGGTCATAAGGCCCGTTCGGATTGTCGGGCCCGTCTGGGTCGTCGGGCTCGTCTGGGTGGACGGACGGGCCCGTCTTGATCATCGAGCCCATTCAGGTCGTCGGACCCGTTTGGGTCGTCGAACCCGTCTAGATCGTCGAGCCCATTTGAGTCGTTGGACCCGTATGGGTCGTCGGGCCCGTCTAGGTCATCGGACCCGTTTGGATCGTCAAGCCCATTCGGGTCGCCAGACCCGTCTGAATCGTCGTCCCCATTTCTGTCATCCGGCCTACCAAAGAGTCTAGAATGTGAGGTTGAGTGAAGAATTTCAAATTCCACCTATTTTAAAGGTATGTGAAATTCTATTAATTTAGCTAATTGAAATCCTTCAAAAAAATGCTTGCATTTGAAATGCTTTTTAATTTTTGTATCCAAACAAAGCATTTCATTACAAAGAAATCTAAATTCTTCAAAAAAATGAATTATTTTATTAAAATACTGTATCCAAACACACTCTAAGAGTATCACAATTTACTTATGTCACTGAACCATTCATATTATTTAAAATTACAAAAAATAAAATTCTTCAAAATTTATAAAGTTAATTTTGTTAATATTTTTTTTTGTTATTTACTTGTTTTGAATTATTACTTAAAAGATGTGTAATGCCTCAAATTAATAGGATTTATAAGATCTAGAAATTTTTAATTTAGTAAAATAACAAAAATAATGATTTAAGTTCAAATTATAACTTTTAGAACGAGTAATATGATCATATAAGTTATATCGTTCATTTAGTTAAAGTACTTGGATAATATATGGCAGATATTAGATTTAATTCCTATCAATACATTTTTTGTTTTAGATAATTTCCAAAAATGAGTAGTGAAACACTAGTCCTCCACAAGCATTCAATCGAGCATGTACGTTATGAAAGTGTTATTGGTTGTAAGTTGATGGTTGTTTATTTGGTTTGGATATAAGATGGTTTCATTTCTGTTGTACTTTAGGAAGGTGGTATCATAGGAAGGACAACAGATGTCATTGTTGCTGCAAAGGTCAATGTAGCTCTGCTGCTGCGCACAAGCAGAGATGGTGAATGACTCATAGCACCAAGTTGTTTAAGTCTAACTTCCTCTATCTACTCATAGCACCAAGTTATTGCCTCCTTTCTCATTCTTTTTTTTTGGATTTGTTTGTATTTATAACATCATATTTTATATCGGTAGAAAGTTATGGAATTGACTGTGGTTAGATTAAAATTATTAAAAAATAATTAATAATTAGAATTTCAATAAATATAAAAAAATATTTTAAATAATTTATGGCGATTCCAAATCTTTAATAAGTGTTAATCAATAATAAAATATATAATATATTTTGTGATCATTTTTAATTGTTAGGATGATAAAACTACAATTATCTATCTCACAAAATCAAACAATGTAATTTCAGGGCAAAAGAACTTCAGATAGTATGGTATTCAATAATCCAACAAATGAAATTTAATTTATACTGCAACAAGCAACTAAAAAAACTGTAATATAAAGGAATGATCTATGCTCAAGACGTCAGAGTCGCTTCCCTGGCATTGCACCTGATAAGCAAGGAAAAACTCAGAGAGGATTCTAGAAACAGAGGAGGAAGAATAAGATTCTAAAAAGATAGAGAATTACCACAAATTGCCTAACTGACAAAATCTTATAGCATGGTATTTTATATTCTTTTTTTCTTACTCCTCATTGGCTCCATGATTTGCAATTTCGTTGCCACTTGTCCCTCCTTTATAACTAATTTGGAATTTGGCTCTTTGTGCATGCCACCTTCCATGTCACCCGTCATATTTTTCTTCATTACATTAGCCGCCCCATATGAAACAACCTTGTCCTCAAGGTTGAATTTCGGGTAGGCCTTGTAGAATTCTACAGCATCCTCCCACGTGAAGATAGAATTTGGTTCGTCATCCTATTGCACTTGTAATTGTTTAACTTTTGTTCCGCCTAACAAAATGATTCAACTATCGCTCACTACAGTAGGAGACAGGATTGGCCTATATGCATCAGTATGCAATGGCAACGACAAGTACTGTTGGTTGGTTTCCCCTCTAAACTTCTTCAATAGAGAAATGTGGAAAACATTACGAATTTTTGCCTCTACTAGTAATTCCAGTTTATAAGCTACCAGACTGAGTTTCAGATTGATTTTGAAGGGGCCAAAGTACGTAAGACCAATTTTCTGATGCTTTCGAAGTGCCACTGAGTGTTGCCGATAGGGCTGCAACTTGACTAACACTAAATTTCCTTCCTGAAATTCGGCATTTCTTCGATGTCTATCAACATAGTATTTCATGAATAGTCATATTAGCCCGCAATTGGTCCATTGGTTTATCTCTTTCAAGCAACATTTCTTATAGTGACAATTCATCCTTGTGGGAGATTTCGTATCTAATTAAGGATGGAGGGTTCCTTCCATACAAAGCCTTATAAGGTGGCATCTTAATGCTAGTGTGATATGATGTGTTATACTAGTATTGGGCCCAAGGTAACATTTTCACCCAATGCTTGGGGTTGTCAAAGCAATAGCACCTGAAATACATTTCCAAAGTCTTGTTCAAGACTTCACTTTGACCATCTGTTTGGGGATGATAAGCTGAACTTAAAGCAAGAGTGGTTCCTTAAAGCTTACAAAGATGTTTCCAAAATTTGCTAATGAAGATTTTGTCTTTGTCTGAGATAACAACTTTAGGGAAACCATGAAGCTTTATAATGTTTTGGACAAAGATTTGAGCAATTTGTTGACTAGATAAATCATTCTTCAATGGAATAAAATGTGAAAATTTGGAGAGGCGATCAACCACAACCATTATAACAGAATACCCATGTGCTAGAGGCAAGGCAGTAATAAAATCCATACAAATTTCTTCCCAAACCTGTGATGGGATTGGCAACGGCTGTAACAAACCTGCGGATAGCTTTGTGTCAATTTTAGCTTGTTGGCAAATGAGACAATTCAACACATATTGTCTGATTTGTTTTTGCATGTTTGGCCAATAAAATTGAGAACAAATGTGTTCCACTGTATTAGCAATCCCAGAGTGTCCTCTCGCTACATCGTCATGGTATTCTATGAAAATTAAAGGAATCAAACTACTGTTTTAGGGAATAACCAATTGTTCCCTCCATAATAATAACCCATTCCGATAGTTGTAATTATGGTCCTCTTGGCTTGAGCTAGCACACTGCTGGATGATTTGTTGTGATTTTTCCTCTTGAAGCAATTATGCTTTTAATATGCACAACTATTCTAATTGCGGAGTTGACCATGCCACAAAGAAACACCTTGAAAGAACATTAGCTGTAGCATTTTACATCCCTGGTTTGTACTTTATCTTGAAATCATAGCCCAAAAACTTGTGCAGCCATTTGTGTTGTTCAGGAGTGGAAAGTTGTTGATCCAACAATGATTTAAGACTTTGTTGATCTGTGTGAATGATAAACTTCTGGCCCAACAAATAATGTTTGAATTTGGAAATGGCTTTTGTTATAGCAAAGAATTCACGGGTGTACACTGATTGTCGCTGCATTTGTGGAGACATTTTCTTAGAAAAATAGGCAATGGGATGTTTATCTTGCATAAGGACAACACCAATGCCATTGCTGGAAGCATATGTTTCAATTTCAAAGGGCAATTCAAAATTAGGGAGAGCCAACACAAGTTCTGACGTAATGGCTTCTTTCAATTTCAAGAAAGCTACTTCAGCCTTGAAGGATCATTTGAAAGCCTCTTTTCTTAGCAAATCTGTGAGTGGAGCTGCCAAGGAAGCATAACCTTTAATGAATCTGCGATAGTACCCATTCAAGCCTAGGAAACCACTTAATTGTTTAATGTTTTTAGGTTGTGGCCATTCTAAAACTACTTGCACCTTATCTTTATCCATGTGAACACCTCCAATTGTAATTGTATGGCCCAAATAATTGATCAAGGTGGTTCCAAAAGAATATTTGGAAAGCTTGACGGACAACCTTGTGTTTAGTAACAATTGTAGTACTTGTTCTAAATGAGATAAGTGAGTATGCCAAGAATCACTGAAAACTAGAATATCATAAAAAAAAACCAACACAAATTTCCGCAAAAAAAAGTCGAAACACATCATTCATTAAACCTTGAACGGTGGCCGGGGCATTTGTTAAACCAAATGGCATTACCAACCATTCATAATGTCCTTGGTGTGTCTAAAATGTTGTTTTGTACCTATCCTCGGTTTGGACGAGGATTTGGTGATAGCCGGAGCGCAAGTTCAACTTTGAAAAATATTTAGAGCCATGCAACTCGTCAAATAATTCATCAACAATAGGTATAGGAAATCGTCCTTCACCGTCATGGCATTTAATGCTTGATAGTTAGTGCAAAACAAGTTCCATCCTTTTTTTAGGAGTAAAATTAGAGAGGAGAAAGGACTCTTGCTTGATTGATGATGTCGTCCTCTAACATTTGTTATATCATGAGCTCAATTTTCTCCTTTTGGCTATGTGGATAACGATATGGCTTTAGTTTGACAGGTTGAGCTTCAGAGTATACAGTGATCATGGTCTCGTTATGGAGGGAGATCGGATGGTGGGTCAAAAATTGGTGCATATTTATGTAATAATAACACCAATTTAGGATGCATGTCCTACGGTAGCTCAAGAGGGTAACTGGCATTACCTTCTGGTTGTGTGAGTTTTATAGAGAAGGCTTCTGCTACAACTTCTGTATGAAAAAGCCTTTTCATGTGGTTAAATTGAGCTTGTTGCGGCCCAATTGCCTCTTCGCCTTTAATAGTGATAAATTTCCCTTCATGCAAAAACTTAATCAACAAAGCATCATAATCGACACTTGTAAGAACATAAACATTTGGAAATCTAATAGAATGTCCTTGCATTGAGATGTCTAGAAAGGGAAGATGACCCTCAACAATCATAACATGAAAATTTCCTACCATGACTCGAAAAGCAGGAGTAGGTTGGACCGGCAGGTTCAAAAATTTAGCAATTCGTGGTTGAATAAAACTGTCAGAGCTACCTCTATCAATCAATACCTGAATACCCGAGCTTGGTGTCCCCTTCATTGCATTGAGGGAGAGGTGGTGCTCCAAGACCTCTTGTTCTCACTGGTGCAGATTATGAGCATTTGGGTCACTATTCACGAGCAATTCTGGAGGCATGGCGGGGCCCTCTTTTACTTCTTCCAATTGGTAAAGCATAAAATGCTTATTAGGGCACTTGTGGGAGGGAGTAAATTTCTCATCACACCAAAAACAGAGCCCTTTCTCTCGTCGCATCTGTGAGGTCGAGTTGCTACGACGGAGTGGGAAGGAGTGGTGGTAATGTAGATCGTGGGGGTGGTTTGATTTGTGGGTTTATATGTGGTTTGTATGTTGTGTTACGAGACGTATTGGGTCCTAGAGTGGTGCAGAAGAGAATTTATCCTCATAAAGTTTAGCTAGACTCATCCCACGCATCAAAGAGTAGGGGCATTGAGCCTTTACTTCTCATCGAATCTTCGTGTGTAACCCACTAATAAAACAATCGTGTAACGCCTCCACTGGTTCAATTTGGGTGCGATTTGCAAGTGTGATGAATTCTGAATAGTAATCTAAAATTGTGCCTTGTTGGTGGAGTTTGAAGAGTGATTCTCGAGGTAATTTGAACAATGAAGATCCAAACTCTAACTCAATGGAGCGTTTCAAGTGTGTCCAAGAAATCGACGACAACGCACATTATGTCATTTGAAACCATGGAATGGCGGAACCAGTCATGTGCATCCCAACAATAGCAACTTGTTCTGCTTCTGGAATCTGGTAGAAAGTGAAATATTGATCAATGCTAAATTGCCAACCCAAAGCATTTGAACCATCAAATCGAGGAAGATTGAAATTCATGCATCGATGGGGGAGCAGGGTTTGATGTTGATTGTGAGAGGCAATGTGCAAGTTCGTACCATGGGTGTGCTCATTAGGGATGAAGAAGCATGGTTGGATTGATGAAGTTGCACAACTTGAGTTAAAGACTGTTGAACTGCATCGAAGCGACACTGGTTGGCCTCATTAATTCGAGCAATTTCATTTTGATGGGTCTCGACAATTTCTTCCATAAGCTTGTAAAGTTTTTTTACCTCAGCGTCCATTGTCTTCATCCGTGTATTATCGGCCATGGTCAATGAAAGCACTAAATGATAGAACTACAATTATCTATCTCACAAAATCAAACAATGTAAAGGAAACCTTTAACTATTTTAGGGCAAAAGAACTACAGATAATATGGTATTAAGTAACCAACAAATGAAATTTAGTTTAACTTCAACATTCAACTAAAAGAACTGTAATATAAGAAATGGTCTATGCTCAAGATGTCAGAGTCACTTCCCTGTCATTGCACCTGATAAGCAAGAAAAAACTCAGAGAGGATTCTACAAACAAAAGAAGAATAAGATTCTGAGAAGATAGAGAAGTACCACAAATTGCCTATAACTGACAAAATCTTGTAGTATGGTATTTGATATTCTCTTTCTATTACTCCTCCTTGACTACATGATTTGCAATTTGGTTGCCACTTATCCCTCCTTTATAACTAATTTGGAATTTGGCTCTTTGTGTATGCCACCTTCTACGTCACCCGTCATACTTTTCTTCAGTGCATATGATATACGATAAAAGATTATAAAATAAAAATAAGTTTTGCGACAATTTTTAATGGTTAGATTTTTTTTCTAACATAAATATCAACTATTAAGATATTTCTGTCATAAATTGTTTTTGATATATATAATTCTTCATATGACATTTTTTAATCACTAAAATTTAAAATTTTAACCATTATAAATATTATGTTTTCTAGTACATGTTTTATTACAAAATATATTGTATATATAGTTATTTTAAAAATATCAAAATTTAGAATTTTATGAGAATAATTAGATTATTTAAAATTGAGAATTTTATTTTCATGTAAAAGGAAAAAAATTAAAATTTGAACTTTTAAATTTGTGGATATGATGTTTAAATGCTGCTTTTGTTGATTTTGCAATCAATCTGCGCCTGATTGATCTTTGACTCATACCACGCATACAGATTGCTTGTTTTTCCACCATGTGTGTTGCCCTCAGGTGGTGCATCTCTTATGTTGTTCATGTGGCTGTTGTGCCTTTTAGATACATTTGTGAAAATAGAAAACAATTTTCTCTAATTTTTTGTTCACTTAGAAAAAAGTATTTTTCCCTTGATAAGAATTAAGCTTCCATTTTAACATCGATCTAAATAGGATCCTTTTAAGTAACTCTCATCCGGATTCTAGTCTTAAAAGATATGATTGAAAATACCTTATCAAATTTAGTTAATCAAAGTTTTTCAATAAAGAATAATCACTGACAAATTAAGCACAAGAAAGCAGTTTGAGTCCATATCTGTCTATGAACAAATTAAGCACAAATTCATGAAATTTCCAACCATAAACACCAAACGTAAAATAAACATCGAATTTTTTTTTACTATTTTACAATATGATCCCATTAATGAAGTATAGTAATATAGTGATAAAGTAAATTTGTATTAGATGTTTGTGTAAAAATATTTCATATTTAACAATATATAAAGTTAACTGAGAAAACTGAAACCTGAATAGATGCCAGAAATGAAAGATAGCATAGGATCATTAAAGATCATAAAATACAAGCAGAGTGGATCCTGATAATATAAGATTTTGATCATAGAATCCTTTCCCTCCATATGTGAAATACTTTTCTTCCACGCACTCTAACAATTCCACTGGATCTCTTATAAATTGATGAGAGAATTGAGTTTACAGTGTCTGGCAGGAACTTACATTGCATAAACTATTTCTCCACTGCTATCAATATCGAGATCAGAATCTGTCTCTGGGTCCTCGTCCATGTCATCATCATCCATGTCCAAGCTACCAGTGAGATACTGGTTGAGAGACTGAGTTTTGGCTCCAGGAATTGTAGCTTCTCTAATTATCTGCATGATCTCTTCAATGCTCTGCATTGGTTGATGAGCCTCCTCAAATTGGTTGCTCATTGTGTTGTCCACCATCAGATCTGCCGGAAGGTTCGTCAAAAACCACTCGTGACTTCGAATATCAGGCATAGTTATTCTCTGCATAAAACGATATTAGTCTCCATTTTAAGGTAAGAAAAAAACAAACAAGGGGGGCTTAACTTGAAATGGAATATTAATTTGATGATTCATCTCACTTCAACTCTTCACATGGAAAGTGTTAGCTTTATGTAACACAGTTTTAAATGTCCAAACTGATTGGAAATCACAAATTTGGAAGATTCTGCTTCTTCTTCAACAAACCTCACTCATGATTTTGTAGTTCTCAACAAATTTTAACTGATAGTTAATAGCATGCTAGAGAATTAAAAAGAGTGTTTGAAAGTCTCTAGCTATCAATATTTTAGGAGAGAGTTAGAAGGGTAATTGAAAGTGTGTGTAACAAACCCAACACTGATAAATGCCAATGGGACCGTGAGCTGGAAAATTTGGAGGCAGGGAAAAATTGTAAAGTGATGGTTAACAGAAGAATAAACAGCGGGCACAAGATCCTATGCACATGAAAGTGCACAAGAGTGAGAAAGAGAATAACAAATTATTTGTTGCAAGATTTTGTAGTACCATTCTAGAAATAGAACAGCAAGAGAGGGAGAGAGGGGTGGCTGATGTAATACTTTCTCTCTCTGTCGTTTCTTCCTTCTGGAGGATTCCTTTCTTCTCTGTCTTTTGGTTTCATCTGTACTAGCTAGTAGCTGATGTAATACTTTCTTATCCATTGTAAGAAACTCATCATCATAATACCAATACAGATTTATAATCCTGAGTTGCTCCCTTCTAGATACATAACAGTGTGTTGCTAGCACATTTTTAAGATTCAATCGTATAAACGAAGCACAAAATTTTCAGATCGAAAAATTAGAAAAATTATAAGCTGACCTGTGCAGGATCTGCGACGAAGATCCTTGAGATTAGATGACGGCATTCCGGAGATATATGAACATAATCAGGAATTGAGTACTGGACTTTCAAAATCCTCTGCAAACAAAATCCAACTGTTTAAACAAAATCGAATTGCAGTGACCTAAACACGGGTCCAGTAAGTAAGCTACCTGAATTGTCTTTCGGAAATTTGCAGGTTCCTCTGGATCCTCGAAAGGATATGCACCTACCAACATGACATATAAGGTCACCCCACAGGACCACACATCTGCAATCTGAGTCACAGTTGAATGCAAAGTATATTACAGAAAATGCATAGCTGTACTGAAAGTAGTGCTTTCAGATTATAATCTAAAATTTAGTTTCATGTGTAGGAGATCAAGCATAACATTAGTCACAACCCGATCTAACCATAAATGAAAAGTAAACAATTTGAAGATCCACGATATATTAGTCTCACAATTATCAAACTTCTCTTCAAGTTCCACAACCACTGATAAGAAACATGCATAGAGAAAGTGACAAGAAAACAATGGAGGACCGTTTTGATATTCAGTTTGGAGAACTATAAGTGATGGGGTTGATCTTGATCGTCACTGGGATTCTTATTACTCAGAACACCACAAGGCTCTCAGAAAAAACTCCATTTTCTGAAAGAATTCACACTTCACACTGGGAAACCATGAAAGAGATTGCAATGAGTCTTAAATAGAAAAAAATATTTTTCATTTCTCACTCTTGGTTATGTTCTATTGTTCGGGGAGAAAGAGCTCAATGTACTAGTTAAGGTGAAAAGTATTACACTATTGTCCTTGTAAGTTGTAGGTCTTGTATGCTGTTGACATGCCAACAAAATACAACTCCAGATATCAACCAAAGTCTACTACTCACTGAATTAGATTTAACAAGCAGGATGATGCTAAAACAGTGACAATCCAATTAAACCTGTAGTGATTACGGAACATATCATTATATGTTTTTCCATGCAACACCTAGATAGTGTCATAGTGTCTTTACTGACATTAAGATGGTAGATTCTATACTGCATGGAACAAATTAACAGGTTGTTGTGGTCACCAACATATAATTGCAAACTATAAGAACCAAATAAGCCAATACAACAGTTCTATGAATTTTCTTCGGGGATGGAAGTTACATAATACCTTGCCATCATATTCTTTCTTAAGCAAAACTTCAGGAGCAATGTATGCAGGGGTTCCGACTGTAGATTTTGGTTGTGAATGTAGTACAGAGGACTGCAAAAGTAAGACAATCAGGATTTATGTCACAGATAGTACAAACTGATCCACAAAGCCAAAGTACAGAGGAAGAAAATTCTTGATCTTGGGGTACAATAAAATTGCAATGAACTTCCTAAACAGTACCCGGTTCCAATGTCAATCTGGAATGCAAGTATTGTAAATGCGAAGGTATCAACAAATAAAACAGTATGAAGAAAGAAAATTACCTTCGAATACCCAAAATCACAAATCTTCAAACGAGGAGCTGGACTGCCATCCAACAATGTGTTCTCCAACTTTAAGTCACGATGGCATACTTGCTTTATTAAAGAAGAGAAATGGAGACATTCAAGTCAGACAATTTACTATATCTTTCAGGCAGAAAATGCACTAACGAGAAAGTAAAGACTAAAGTTGCCAAACTCATGTACCATTGCATGACAGAAGCTAACCCCTGATATAAGTTGTTGGAAGAAGAACCGTGCCTGCAGCAAAACATAATAGACATTAAGGGTAAACGGTAACTGCAACAACACTGGAAAGAATGCTTGATTGGAAAAGATAAGAACCTCATCTTCACCAAATCTTCCTGCTTTGCAAATCCGTTCAAATAACTCTCCTCCAGAAGCATATTCCATCACAATAGCCAAATGTGTAGGTGTTAGTATGACCTATACTTTCAGAGAATGAGAACTGATTAAAATACGCCTTAGGTATATGTAGGAAGAAATCGGCTAAGACTTTGGATGTGTACAGAAAGAGAACAAACCTCCTTGAACCTAACAATATTGGGATGCCTCAATGATCTGTGATTTATAATTTCCCTTCGTACATTTTCATCTATCTGTTAAGAAAAAAACATGACTAAGCTTAATGTAATGCAGGGAAAACCACATGCATGCAACACAATACCTTTCAAACTTCATTTAACTCTACAGCATAGCTTAGCATGTAAAATCCAACGAAATTGATTCACATAAACTCTAGATAAGCTTCACCATAAGGGGGAATGCTGGTGTACATGTGACTTCACAAACAAGTGTCAAGGGTTTAAGGCAGATATAACATTAGTTAAGAAAGTTTGCTATCAAGCACACTGTAGCATTTGCACTTTCAATTGAATCACCGCAGCCAACATTTAGAACCAAAAACAACACTTATCATTATGCTTTGAAAACAGTAAGAGTTCAAGGGTCTTCCACTGTCTACTAATTCCAATATTGAGCTTAATTTTTATAGGTAGAAGAGGAAAGCAAAATCTAGGTTCATATTCCCAAAGGCCGGAAATTCCATCCAAACATAAGAACAGCAAAACCAGTGCATACAATTAGATTAGGCAGCACGTACACATCTCAATTCTAAACAGACTGAAATCCAGATGCACACCCCTATTAATCACCTACACCTCTTTTAGCACCGTCCAACTGAAAACCAAAGCACCCACCACCACTAGTAGAACCATTTCCAACAAAGAACCCAACCAATCAAATCATAACCTACAGACTTCAGTTGCCAAAATCCCCCACCCAAACTAAAACTTTACGAGCACGATAAAGAGAAAAGGAGAGCTTAATTCACGAAAGAAGAACAAAAACAGAAAAAATTGAGCTAAAATGGGAAACAAACCTTTTCACCTCTCTCAATATACTTCACAGCAACAAGCTCCTCAGTGTGCTTGTCCCTCATGAGCCTAGCCACACCAAAATTCCCCGACCCAATATCACGGACCAGCTCATACCTATCACTGTCATGCATGATTGGCATATCCATTCCTGGCCCAACAGTCATCGCAGAACGATCCATCTCCACCCCTTTACAAATCCCACCTTTACTTTTTCTATCACTATGAACCAAAACAACAAAACCCCAACAGCAAAATCTTAACTCTCACATTGAATCATCCAAAACCCAGATCAGATCTTTGAAAAACAAAACCAGGGTCGCTGCTGACAAAAATAAAACAAGGGAAAGCTGGTACTTGAGCCCGTGTGAAAAGGTTTCAACTTTCACCAACCAAACTAAATGGGGATATTTTATTCTTTCTTTCAGAGTTCGCAGTGGTTGAAGGAGGAAGTTGCAGGAGCAGAGGGTCGGTGATAGGCTCGTGAAAGTGAAACTGAACCTGAAAGTGAAACCTCTCTTTCTTTTCTTTTTCCTTTATTTTTCCTCACCCTCTCTTCTCTTTCTGTGTGCCTTCTTTCACCAAAGTTTATCTTTTTGATTTTATCCAAAACTCTGAGAATCTGAGATGCATGAGGCTACCATGTTTTTAATTTCTTAATTTTTCTTTTCTTTTCTTTTTCTTTGGATTTTCTATTTTGTGCTTTCAGCAACTCCAATGATGATCGGATCAGTTTACATCTGTTTGTCACTAAATCAGTGAAACGTGTCAACCACAGACTGAGAAATTAAGGAACACCTTTACCATTTTTCTAGTTCAACTCAGTTGCAACCTTTTTCGTTGGGAAAAAAATGAGTGACATGATTCAAGTAATGCTAAAAATCATTTTATTCTTAGTATTTTAATGGAATTGGAATCTATTTCGTTTTAGTACTTCAATGGAATTGGATTGTAATGTTTTATTTTACAAAAACATCTTAAAATATTTAAAAAGAAAATATATTTAAGTTATGCTGAATTTTTAAATGATATGATATTATTAAATATATCAAAACAAATATTTCAATCATGAAAATTTTAGTACTAATATTCCAACCTTAAATTTGTTATAATAACATCATTAAGGTCAATTAACAATTGGCTCGATCAATCATAATTTTACTACATATATTTTTTTTTATTTCTTCAATGATATACAATTGTCAAGAGTTTGTTCATGACTCAGAGCTAGACATAACTAGAAGGGAGCACCCATAATTGAGCAAAGATATAAAGGTGACAGAATGGTGTCAGTAACAGTGGCAACAAAGAATATTTAAAAAATGGAACAATAATGTATGCAAATAAAAAGAAATAGGCATTAGAAGACAAATAAAAGTAGATGGATAAGTTAATAGAAATGCAGAATGTGCATCCTCTTTGTTTGGTTGATAGTAAAGGCAGTATATTAAAGTTGTCGAAACTTCATGTCGAAGCAAAAGGAAAACGATATATTGGACAAATATATATATTTAGACAATGTATATAAAGTTTTATTTGGATACATAACTTCATAAAATATTTTATTTAAAAATTATTGGACAATGACTTGTATCATAAAATTAATGAGGATGTTTTCAAAATAAATAAGAACGATGAAACTGTAAGATTGCTCTTAAATAATGAGTCTACTTATTTATAGATATTTTCTTTCATAGAGAAAGAAATAAGAAAGGAAAAGTAAAATTAATTTTTTTTTTTCACGAGTTAAAATTAGTTTAATTTATAAAAGATATTTCCTATTAATTTTTCCAAAAAAACGAGTTTCTTATTGTATTATTTAAATTTAGTTTTAAGGAGAAACTAATTTTATTTTCTACTTTTTTCTTTTGTTTTTAAATCTTATAAAGAATTTTCCTCCAAACAAACATAATATTTTCTAACAAATTTTATAGTACTTTTCATAACCTTGTTTATAAATATGATCTACAAGAAACGAGTATAATATTTTTTTTCTATTTTGAAAACATTGAGAGTGCATTGTTGTTTTATTTTTCTAGAACATCTCATAAATGAAGTATTTTTCTAAGCTAATATTACTCATCTTCCCTAAGTTAATTAATACTTTCTATTATTTCATTATAGTTGTTAGTTTAGGTCACTATATATAGTGTGGTCTTTTTAATATTTTAGAGGTTGGGAAAAGAGAAAAAAAATTAAACTTTGTATTGTGCAATTCGTTATTGTTTGTTTGGGCATGTGATTCGTTATAATATTTGTGAATTATTGTATTTCTTTTTGGTACGTGTTCATTAAAAACTAATTAATAGATATATCATTGTTTCTTGTAATTTTATTGAGTGAAAATAATTTTTTTCTTCTAATTTTACTTTACTTATTATTTTTTTCTCTCTCATTTTTCAACCAAGATATGAGAAGAAAAATGCTCTCTGTTTACCCTATAAACATGGGATTGTATTGTATTTGTCAACTTTCTACTCACTCTCATGAAAGTTAGAACACTCTTTGCATTATTTTGTTAGAAATCAAATAGTATTTTGAAATGTAAGAATGCGTTTTTCCTACAAGAATAAAAAATAATTGAAAAGAACATAAATTGGGAATGTAGAATTTTCATGTTTGCTTGGTATTCAAAATATATTTTTGGTATTGGCCATTTGAGAAAGTGAATTACAAAGTGATTTGCTTCAATTTTATTGTCATGATAAGGAATGAGTGAGTTGTATTCTGTCGAGAATGAGAAAATTGATATTTTAGCCACCTTATAACTTCTGCTTTAACTCTATTTATTATTTTATAATTTAAAAATATCCCTAGAAATGTTAAAATTCATCCAAACATTAATTTCAAATTTCTTAGAAAATAACATTAATAAAAAAAGGAGGTGCACTTTATTCGGTCCAAACAATTAACAAGACATGCACGTAATTTGGGCCGAGAGAGAGCCTAAATATTTATAAAAAGAATCTTACTTCATGAACTCCATAATTGTTACCTGCACCATAGTAAAAAGATCCAAAGACAAAAATACCCTTGACCTATAACTTTACTTGAAACCTAATTCTTCTTCCTTTCTCTTTGTCCCTAGGTTTTGGTTTGCATGAGACAACTGCTGTACACGACACTTGTGCTACTCTTATAGTTGATATTATCATTACTGCATTAGTGCATTTCGTCACACTTCATTGTTATTTTTGCAAAAGAACATGTAAGTGCGTCCTTTTTTTTCTTTTACATTATGAAATTGTAACTTTTTTTTATTGATTATTTTGGGAGATTTTTAGATTGTTTTTTCAGGATTGGATTGCATAATGTTGGGAATAGTCCAAGTGTGAGTCAAAAAGTCCCACATTGGATAGAAAAGACAAAGTTAAACACTATATAAGAATAAAGACCCATAACAACATTGCCTTAAGGTTTTGGGGTTAAAGTGG
>Ga0099823_1002547_pt1 | contig 16512 bp, 16 predicted proteins | sample CowpearedBW_FD_76831 | JGI IMG/M metagenome (GOLD analysis project Ga0099823, IMG submission 76831) | Root nodule microbial communities of legume samples collected from California, USA - Cow pea red BW | ecosystem: Host-associated > Plants > Roots > Nodule | place: USA: California | collected...
GTGTTGAACGGTACAAAACGCAATTGGTTGCAATGGGTTTTTCTCAAGTGGAAGGAGTTGATTTCTTTGAAACATTCTCTCCCGTGGTAAAAATGGCCACTATCTGTGACATCCTTGCTCTTGCTTCTGCAAATAGTTGGCAACTTCAACAGCTCGACGTGAATAATGCTTTCCTTCATGGTGATTGTGTGAGGAAGTTTATATGACAATTCCTTTAGGACTACTCCGCTATAGCTCTTCTCAAAGTTGCAAACTCAAGAAATCTCTCTATAGCCACAAACAAGCTAGCCGTAAATGGTATGAATAGCTTTCTGATGTTCTTATTTCCTCCGGTTACAAACAATTACATGCAGGTCATAGTTTATTTATCAGACACGATAGAGATAAATTTAATGTCCTGTTAATATATGTGGATGACATTGTTTTAACTGGGAATTCTGCCGCTGAAATGGACAAAATCAAACATATTCTTCATTCAAACATTCGAAAGGATTTAGGAGCATTGAATTATTTTCTGGGCTTAGAAATAAACCAATTGTTGATGGCATATGTGTATCACAATGTAAATGCTGTCTTGAGTTACTTGTTGATTCTGGAATGATGGGTTGTAAACCTTGTTCAATGCCCAGTTCATTGCAGCTGTGTCAAGATGATTCTAGTGATCTTCTTGATGATCCTTTGTCCTACAAGCGTCTTGTTGGTCGTCTTATTTACCTCACCACAACACGCCCATACATTGTTTTTGCAACACAACAACTCAGCCAATTTATGACTCGTCCCACAAAGTTTCATCTAGGTGCTGCCAGGAGAGTCTTGATATGCTTGAAGGGTTCTCCAAGCAAAGGTCTTCAATTGAAGAGGGACACTCCAATACATTTAGTTGGATTTAGTGTGATGCAGATTGGGCGACTTGTGTTGAGACACCCAGATCAATCACAGGTTATTGCTTCTTCCTTGGAAACTCTCTAGTGTCAAGGAAAACAAAAAAGCAAAATACACTAAATACTGGAATCTCAACCAGGTGGGCACCCAAGACCCAGGTTTGTAAAAAAGTAGTTATTGCTTAGAGATTTGATGAAAAGTGTTTTTTTTATGGTTAAATACAATTACAAAAAAAATTCTTTTATTTTTAGAGGTAATCATAATTACTGTTTTGTTTAGAAGTTTCTCAAAACATTTCAAAGAAACTTCAATTAGATATTTTTTAGACTGTTGTTTTTCTCTTCAAAAACTTTAATTAACACACTAAAAATTCTTTAAAGTGAACTTTCAGGGAAAAGGAAAAGCAGAAAAATAAGGCTGGTAATATCGAAAAATTAGTGAAAACCTAACTTAACCAGATTTTAATGCGCAGATCACTAGATTGTCTAAACTGTAAATAAAAACATTTAAAAGACGATACATTATAGCCCAATCCTTTTGTTCAGGTTGATAAAAGAAATTGATCACATGCACCTGGCGAGCTGAGTTTCAAATACGCAAATCATGCACAAATACAAACAACATATTGCATACCTCTACAATTATTTTCATAAATCAGACCTGAAAACCCCTTGATCATGTTAATAAATTCATAGAATGCAGTGCAAATTATACATAGCTTCCAAGCTACAGTTATGCATAAGCTAGATTTCATATGAATAAAAAATTGCCACTCAAAAGAATGAAATCGCCAAGGTTATATAACAACAAAACCTACTAATGTTTAAAGTTCTCGAAGTGAAGTACTTACCTCAATCATTCCGCTTCTAACTGCAGATATGGAAACATCAATGAGGAAGAAATATACAGGAGGCATAGGAGGCCGCACCATATATTCTGCTGGGGCAACAAATTCTACAGTACCCTTTGTAAGCTCAGGTCGTTGATTCAAATCAACTCTTCTGCCAGTGGCATCTATTTGTGCATAATATTCACTAGGAACTGTACACAAGGCCAATAAATCAGCATCTTCAGAAAGATGAATTAAACCAATTAAACGTGCAAGCTACAATGAAGACAAACAGACAACTTTCATCACAGAATATCTTCATTAAGCATGGAGGTTACAAGTCTGGATTGATACCATAAGATTCAATATATTAGCATCTTAATAAAGACATTAAGCCAATCACATGGTCTCTGACACTACAATTCCACCTTGTAAAAGTAACAAGTGAACTATAACAATGATTTTATCAAGTGACCCTACGGAATTAAAATGGGAATAATACTGAAATAATGAATTTTCAGAAACAATAAGCATGTTCTTGTTTCAGAATTTGATGGACTGGAGTTTGGTCACTTTCAAATAATATATTAATATCTCCTAAACAGAACCTTAATTACTTTCAATTTTCTCCTTTAAATATGTACATTACTTCAATTTAATAAGAACCATAAAGCATGCTCTTCTATCAAAATGTAATGCACTGAAGTTTTAGGTCATTTTTCTTATTATAGATTTTTAATTACATCAACTTCCTTCTTATTTATTCTAAATTTGTGAAGCACATGAATGTAGATAGTACCGTCATTAAGCAAGGAGCAGGCATTGCACCGGAACTTTCTTCCGCCTTCAGTAAATTTGACATAGGGATTTATATATGTGCGGCATCTCCTACAGCGTACAACACCAGTTGCAGCAAAATTAACTATGGGTACCTCTTCCTGAAATCATAGAAAAATCAATATACGAAGAAAAAATAGTATGCCCACTATGAGTTACAAATAATTGAAAAGGATAGTGAGGCCCTAACCCCATCAGGAGGCTCTGCAAGCGGACATACAATTGCTCCAAGAGGAAGATGCCACCTTGAAATTAAGGACTGGGAATCAGGCATTCCACTGGTTGTGAGTCGTAGATATCTAGGATTGCAGTTCATGGGATACATATCAGCTAAAGACTTTGGCTCCTCGTCACCTTCCAATGGCCTTGGCAATTCTTTAGAATCAATGGACGGCTCCATGAGTCCAGGACGAGTTTGAATTGACAGCGAATTGAATTCTTCTGCCAAGCCATTAATGGCAACTGTAGGCTGTCCAGATCCCGGTTGTTGCATCGGCTGGACGCCTGACAGAGCAGCCATTGGGGGCTGCGAAACATAAACTCCTTGATGAGTTTGAAAAGGCAAAGGTGGTGCAGGGACAGGCCCATAATTTCCTTGATTTGAAGGGTTAGAGGAATGCACAGGGGAAGCTTGCATTTCTGAACCAACCTGTTTCTGCGGATATCCAGGAAAAGATGGCTGAAACACAGGAGGAGGAACAGTCGATCCTGGAAGTGCAGGAGGGGCAGACCCCATTGAAACAAACGGCGTGTGCGACTGAGGCGGAAGAGAAGCCGGAAAAGGCTGAGTTTGATCCGCAGAAGGTTGAAATGTTGGTTGTCCCATAGGTGGAGGAAACAGGGGAGGTGATTGAGTATTTGAGGAGAACTGTGTCATCGGAAAACGCTGGAAAGGTCCAGAAGCAGGTGGGGAATTGGAAGGAGGAGGCACTGAGGGGCCATTAAACTGGCCCGGTGGCGCAGATAATGAAAATGGTGTGGATGCCAAGGGAGGAGCAGGAGGAGTGGGTCTGAAAGAAGGAGGCTCTGGCCCAACCATGGTAGCAGTTGACGAAAAAGGTGCCATACCCCCCTGTGTTGCATCAAAGGGTGGTCTAGAAAGGAAGGCTGATCGACCAGGGTTTTCTGTCCCCATAATTTACGCAAACACAATGACAACAATCGAACCACTTAATTCATAGCTTCCGCTCTCGTCACCAAGCCTGACAGAGAAAACAATTCGATACAATTGATGCAGAAAAAGCCACTAAGTGTCTAACAAGTCATAGAATTCAGAGCAAAACAACATCTCACACAATTTAAGAAAATGATAACAAATGGAATGAATTATCAAACAGCAATGAGGAGAATCGAGTACGAATTGGTTAAAGTAAGAGACGGATCGAGAAAGGTGAAATTGAAATGGAGATCGCAGAAGAACACAATGAGAGACTTACCGATGGTGATGCGATAGGGCAAGAGGAGTTAGATCGGAGACGCATGTGCTGAATCAGAATCGAAATACTCAATCCTTGGTACCACTTGCTCAATGTTTCTTCCACCATCTCCTTCTCCCTACCCTGCAATCACACCATTCTCGTTGCTGTCCAATCTCTATATTCTCACAATATCATATTTCATTTTTCCCTTTTCGCTTTATTTGATTCACATAGAACCTCACCAAAATATCACTGCTACAACTTTTGTTTTATATAGTAGAAGCTAACCAATGGAAAAGGAAAACTACTTCACCCAAAATTCCAGACACTTTGATGGTATGTCAGTGGTCGCATTGCATATGAACAAATCATTTCTTTGACAATCTGCATAAAAATATACTCATTTGTTGTGATCCAACTCCTGTACCCAATCAAGGAATAGTTAGATTTCTAATCTACATAGCGATGCAAGTGAGCTTATGGACATGAACAATGACTTTATTTAATGAGATTAATTAAATAGAACGACATTGACAAAAATTTCATTATGTTTCATTGTCTACAAAACAAAATATATTTATAAATAGTAGAAACGTCATGTGAAAACATTAACATTATAACATGAAAAATCAATTGTCAAATATAATAACATAGATAAATAATTAATAAGTTATATAAAACAATAATTTCATTATATGATTAAACACTTATTCAAATATCATTATTCTTACACACTTAGCCATTAAACTCTCGTGCCATTACAAGTGTACCGTCTAAGCTTTCACGAGATGTTGTGGCCACCAATGGTTGAAACCGTTGTGTGTTTTTCCCTAATATATGTTTTTATCATTAAATGATGTTTTTTTTTGCTTAAATATCTTTTTCGTCATCATTTTTGTAGTGTTTGTTGCGGATGATCTTCGTTTCTACCAAATGTTTAAAATGATTCTCATTTTCGCAATTTATGTTTAATTTAGTCTTTTCTTCGTTTAAATTAGTAACGGAACACTATACATATTACATTGAATTGTGGGTATATTACGTGTACTGTAAAGATGTAGTAATTAGATATTTGGGGATAAATAGGTGAGCTAGGGTTTATCGTTGAACTACTAACATTGCACAAATTGCTACAACACTGTTGCCTCCAAAGATTACAGCCAGAGGTAAAGGAAGAAGATTGGACCGTGACATGGGATTGCAGGAAGAAGAAGATTACAACAACACAAATTGGGAATGGAGGAAGAAGATTGCACCAACTGACCAACTGTCCAACAATTTATTTTCAAAATCCTAGCTCACCTATTTATTCTCAAATATCTAATTACTACCCATGTACAATACACATAATACACTCCAATACAATGTAATACAAACAGTATTCCGTTACTGATTTTAACGCCATCACAGAAAAAGAACTAAATTAAATACAAATTGCGAGAATGAGAACCATTTTAAACATTTAGTAAAAATGAAGACCATTCGCAACAAACACTACAAAAATGAGAACGAAAAAAATATTTAAGTGATGTTTTTTTTTATGGAACATAGACACGTCCATTACTCATAATCTTTGTTGGTTATGGAATATATTTGCAAATGCTTCACGAAGTTTCAAGGAGTTCATACTGGTTGGAGTTCAATTCTTCCCTAAGCGGAACTTAGACAACTTAGTAATAATATTGTAATACTGTTCAAACATTATTTAGAAACCGTTAACGTATGGTCCCGTAGCTCAGTTGGTTAGAGCGTTGGTCTTATGAGCCGAAGGTCGCGGGTTCGAGTCCCGCCGGGACCAATTTTTGACTTTTTTGTTTAATAGTAGATGTTTTCAGAGAAGGATAATGTACTTTAATGTGTGGTCTCGTAGCTCAGTTGGTTAGAGCGTTGGTCTTATGAGCCGAAGGTCGCGGGTTCGAGTCCCGCCGGGACCATTGGCACTATTTAGACTTATAATATTTTTTGACTCGACTTGAATTGTATACATGTCGAAGCTGGAAAGATTCCGTACAATAACTTGCAAATGTATTTAACTCCTCTGTCAATGTCCAGAGATTTTTAAGGGTCCCTGCACCTTGTTTCAACCTCAACTTTTGTTAGTTGGGAAAGTTCATTATTTCCCAACTATAGTAATAAATGATCTTAAAATTCTATCTTCTGCTTCACCAGCCACATGATTTTTACAACTAAAGAGTGTAATAGTTAGCATGGCCTAGTGCACCTTAGAATATGTTCCAACAGCTAATAAAAAGTTGAAAATGTTGGGTGGAAAATTTTTTGTTGCCCCATAAATTCAACTACGCTTAACAGAACTATTTAATATTAGGTAAAAACATTAACACGTCTTAAAAAATTTCGATGGTAAAATTTTAAACATTGGTTGTAGAGAAATACTTTTGTCTGAAAACTATGAGTTTAGTATTTTTCTTTTCAAGTTGAAAGATAACAATGTTTAATAGTGGGAGGGTGCATTAAAAGCAAAGGCCAGAAGTATTGGCACTATAAAAGGGGAGAGAAATGTGAGCATTTTCACCATGCAAAGAAGGGAGTTAGGATATAAAAGAAAATGGAGAAAGTGACTGAGGTGTTGGTGATGTTGGCCGTGGTGGTGTTGGTGAGTGCTTCCAATGTGGAAGGAGGAAGATTACTTAAGGAAGAGGAGAATGTGGAACAGCCCCAGAACTTCCCTGGATCCGGAGCCCTTGGAGGGATATTTCCAAGCCCAAGCCCAGGTTTCAGCTTCACCGGCGTGGGCTTTGGCCCAAACGGGTTTTGCACTTTCCCTGGTGGCTGTACCCCGACTCTGCCCACTTTTCCCGGAGGTGGTGGAGGGTTAGTACCTGTGCCACCACATGCATAGGAAAACGTGAGATGAGAGTTTTGTTGGCTACGGTAGAAGAAGACCATAATGCTGTTGTTGCTAAGTAAAAGAAGTTTAAGCTTTAGTTTACCTTTCTATGTATGAGTCTCTTAGGTATTGTTATGTATGAGTTTCTATTCGGGTGGTCTTACTACTATGGTAGAGTGTATGTGTGTATGTAGCTTCTTGCATGCTACAGTTTATTTATATAAACTTTATGAATTTTTTGTTTGCTCTTGACTCAACATTAACTTTAGAAGGTGGCACAGATGAGAGAGGTCACCCACAAAAACTCTAAAGAATAAGAACATATATATACAAGTTTTGTATCTACTCAACATGATGAAACTGTTACCAAATGATGAGATTGTTGCAGACCTGTAAGAGCATGTTATTAAGCCTGCTATCGCTGAGAAGTACATGGATGAGGAGACAAATTTGCGTCTGAAATCGATGTAGTCGTTTTGTGATTGGTGGTCCACGTGGCGATGCAGGTGTCACAGGGCGCAAAATCATTGTTGACACATATGGTGGTTGGAAGCTCGTAGTGGTGGGGCTTTCCATGGGAAGAACCCTACCAAGTGGGATAGTAGCAGAGTCTATATTGCTAGACAGGCTGCCAAGAGAAATGTGGCCAATGGACTTGCCAGAAGGTGCATTGTGCAGATATAATACGCAATTGCTGTTGCTCAGACATTATTTGTCTGTTGACACTTTTGGCACATGAAAGATTCATGACAAGGACATTTTGAAGCTTGTGAAATGAAAACTTTGACTTCAGGCCTCGAATGATTACCATTAGTTTGGAGCTTAACAGTGCAAATGCCAGGTTCTTGAAAACTGCTGCTTTTGGCCGTTTTGGAAGAGATGACCCGTATTTCACATGGGAAGTGATGAAGACTCTTAAGTGGGAATAGCGACATGAATAAAGCTGATTGCCAAGAAAATATGCTACATCTCTATCTGTTTTCATACCTATCCATGGTGATTTTGCCTTTACTTTTGTATCATTGTAAGTAACTATTGTAGTGTGAAATGCAATGGTCTAAGCGATAAAAATCACGACAAGGTACAGCCATGAACTGGTTTATTTTACTTTTCCCCAGTGACAAGGCCAACGAATTTATCAAATAAATCTAGTAAAAAGCTATCAGATTCTGTACATACCCCAAATAATTTGGGTTCTTATAAATAACACCCACCTTCATACACAAATAATATATCCTTCTACAACAAATACCTATTCTTCTACAACAAAATAAAGGAAAAGAAAACACAAAAATTAACATTATCCCCTGCTCAGCCTCTGCCATACCCATCTCGGGTAGGCAAATCCAAGAATCTAACCAGACAAAAATAAAATAAATCACTCACTTTATACACACCACTTATCCTAAAAAAGAATCTCATTCTCCTTAGCTCATGCCAGCAGTTACCTTCCACTTTCTGATCTAGAACCTTGAATGTCACTCCCATCCGTGTCAGAACTATCCTTATGGGATTCAATTTCTGAGTTAACCCCATTATTTCTTCGATGCCTACGGTCCTGAGCATCCAGCAATTGAAACAAATCAAATGTCAGTCTAAAATATTTTAGTAAAACTAATTGTCCCTTAAGTATGGGAACATATGAATCCACTTATGATCTATGAAAACTGAAAGGTTGATGCCAAGTGATCCACATCCTGAAGTAGGTCCAACCAGCTTGACCCAAGATTAGTCAGAGGCCAAAAAGGCTTTTGAATATCAGGGCAAAATCAACAATTAGAAAAAAAGATCATGTTAATGGTGACAGCATAACAAACCTCTCTAGCTAAAGGGTACTCCTCTGACTCAAGCATGCGCACAACTTGGCCCATCTTAGGTCTTTTTTCTGAATCTGGATCTACACATCTCAAAGCAGTTAAGAGCGCCCGTTTCAAAGCCCTGGTAGATGGCTTCACCTCAATGTTTGGGTCCACCACTTCTTCTGATCGTCTGTTTCCAACCATCATCTTCAGCCAATCAACCATGTTAACCTGACGGTATTGTAGTTCATTGTACATGTTAGTCAAAATTCCTACATCAGAATTTGTCATAACAAACTAATGTAGAAAATAAGCAACTGAGAAGAACACAAAGAACATCTGAATTTTGTTGTTGTAAAAATCGAGCACAAGATCCTCAACAGGTATATTTCCTGCCTTCTGCATAAACTAATCACTGAGAATAAGGTAATAACTAACAAAAAATAAACTGGGAAGGTAAATCCCTAGCTGATAATGTTGATTAATTAAATCCCTAACTAACTTCAAATCCTTATTTCCCGTATGGAAGACCTAAATAAACAAGCCATCTAAATTCGGCATCATAGTCATAAACGAGACCACAACAGCAGCAGTCATTGCATTCACGTTATAAATGTGAACAGGAAGAAGAATGAATGAGAAATATAGAACTGATTCATCAATACTGCAACAGCCAGTCCAAGGCAAGTTCTAGTGATAAGAAAGGAATGAAGTCATTGTTTTAAAAACTTTTTCCATTGGATCTATATATAGTATAGTGATCTAACAATGAACCAGATTTAGGGACTGTATTGAAAAGGTTTTTGAGTTTACCGGCTCTAGAATTTTGAAATTCTGGGGACCTGCTTAAATCCCCAAAAATTATGATGTTAATCAATAGCATCTACAAATAATTATTACATGCACCCAGCTGGAGTTCATATGTAGCACGGATAAAATGGAGGTGATCAGGCACTCCACCTTTATATCCTAAAATTTAGCCAATGGTGTATGACATTTAGAGCATTTTAAGGCCAGGGATATGACTTATAAAAGGAAGGGAAATAAGTTTGGTAGAGAGGACCCAAGGACCCATAGTTGCAATAGATAACATTGCTCGCATTCTAGAAAATGTTTAAATTTTTTACTGATTATAGCTTACGAAGTCAATATTAACTCCTCTAGGTGTTTTCAGTTGGAAACTGAATTTTTCACCATAATGACCCATGATTTCATTTTCTAATAGTATTGGGTACAAGAATTATAAATATATTTCATAAATTAGCTATGCATCATAGCATCATAACAGAAAAAGTACAAGCTATTCAGTAGAACTGAGTGCATAAAAATAGGTTCCGTTTTAAATGTGTCTAACTAGACCCATTTAGGAATCAGAATAATTTTATCCTGAAGTTGGCTACAATATGGTAGGAGAAATGCCTAGCAAAGCAACATACTGACGCTCTGTTATTGGTTGAGGTGCACATAAAAATTTGCTCAATAATAGAGCAAGAGTTAAAAAAACGAGTAAAGGAGTATGTTCCTAACATTTTTCAGTAAGATAAAGTAATGTTACATGTCTAAAAACAGATGTTCAGATAATAGGCCAGAAAATGTAGAAACATGAGCTGCAATTAACAACTAATGCCAATACAAAAACAGATTTTTTTTTTGGGATGAACAAGTCAAACTCAAAAGGTAATGCTTTACGATTATTTGGTGAATTGAATGAAGTTTTAACAAGAACAAATTCTTCAACATGGATTTTCTCATAAAAGATTACTCACTTCCTGTGCTGGGCGACCATAATCGACTGGATCTCTTCCAGTAATTGCTTCCAATAGCACAACACCAAAGCTATACACATCACTTTTTTCATTTAGAAGACCAGTATTTGCATATTCAGGGGCCACATATCTGTCAGTTGTACGGAGAAAAAAAGAAAGAATAAATATAAGGATCCAACTCATCAAAGTTTGTCAACAATATTGTGTGGAAAAAGGAAATAGTGAAGAGCAAATAAGTAACAGACCCAAAGGTTCCCATAACTCGTGTTGCAACATGACTCTTCCCAGAACCCAGTAACTTGGCCAGGCCAAAATCAGAAACCTTGGCATTAAAGTCATCATCAATTAATATGTTGCTTGACTTGATATCTCGATGCACAACCTTTGGCTCAATCGCTTCATGCAAATATGCAAGCCTGAAACAAATATGTTGCTCTAAATTAGGACCAAATGATAACCTTAAGAACTTTATGAGGAATACAGAAGCCTGAAGAAGCATAGACACAGCAACTCACCCCTTAGCTGTGCCAAGGAGAATCTTGATACGTGCTTCCCAGGTAAGATATCCATGATGTCGCATAGCTCCGTGAAGCCATTGCTCTAAGTTTCCATTACTGACGTATTCATAGACTAACATCCTGAAATATAATTAAGAAAACATACTTAAATTGTTGTGTTGAACTTGAGACCGACCTGACGAATATGCAACTCATAAAGGTATTTTCATAATTTTATGATTCTGCCAGTTATAATTCCATTCCTCTAAGAAATTTGTTGAGACTATGCATGTTGAGACTGCAATGTAATTGACAAGTTGGGTACCTGTGAGTCCCCTCCATGCAGTACCCCAAAAGTCGAACCAAATTTTTATGCCGAACATGGCCAATAGCTTCAACTTCCACTCTAAATTCTTTCTCAGCTTGACCACTACAGAAAGGGGGAAGAGAAAGTAGTCAAAGTTTGGTAGAAGTATGAGGATTAAAAACAAAAGTTCGAATAAATTCAATGCCATAGACATTGTGCTGGAACTCACATGTTATTGAGTATCTTTTTAACTGCCACTGGAGTCCCATTGATCAACTGTCCCCGGTAAACAACTCCATACCCGCCCTCACCAATTACATTTTCTTTTGAAAAACGGTTTGTAGCAAGTTCGAGATCCCTCAGAGTAAACCAGTGACCCCAACCCAAGTGAGAAAATTCTGGAAGACCAGAGAGAGGTGAAGGAGCTGTTATAGGGTATGAAGAAGATGGCATGTACATTCCAACCGAGCCAGAGCTAATCTCCTCCCCTGATTGTGACCCTCCACCATCTTTCTCCAAGTAATGAAACGAATCCGAGTGACTACCACTATCTCCGTGCTTCTTCTTCCCAACACCTAAATGGAGCATAACTTTGTCTGATTCTTTGTCACTGGATTTATCATGAATTGTCAGAAGTATTCCTTCACGTGGAACAAATCCATTCGCCGGCACTTGCTCAACTCGCACTTCTGTGATTTCCTTTGAGACAGTAGGTATATGACTAACAGGAACCCTATCCCTGGCTTTTCTAGACTTCTTCCTTGAAGTAAGGCAGAATGAGAGCACACAGAGGATGACAATGATAAACAATCCAACCGCAATTCCAATTACTTCCCAAACCTTAAGATCAAAAACAGGAGTTTTCACGGACAATTCTTCTTTAAGATCAGCACCCATCTCTCAGAACCCCTGAACCCTGCAATATACATGTAATAAAAGAAGAGATAAGCTGCATTATAACCCAAAAGTGACATCAATATTCAAATTGTCGATGCATTATGCACGAGGAATATGAGCAGGTATCTGTTACCACTAGACTACGACACAAAAAGCAAACAGAATATTCACCGCACCATAAACCAGCCTTGATTGGTTCATAATAGAAAAGCACAAGCATTTCAGAACAACAAGCATTCATAGACAACAAGAAAAACAAGAAAGGAACCCTAAAAGCAAAGGCACGGACTTCAAAGCATTACCTATCAACGTGGATTGCCGAGCGAGATTCACAGAGACAAGCACCACATACCCCAGATCACCACATCTCAAAAAAGGAACACCAAACAGAAAAAGGCCAGATCTTTGACCAAATAGAAGCCCAAAAAGATGGAACCCTGACAACCCAGTAGTGAAAAAGTGATGAAAATTGAAAAGTCTTAGTGGGTTGGGGAAATGTGAGGGCAAATCTAAGCAGTGTTGAGAATGGGAGTGGTGGGTAGGGGTGATAAGAAGAAAGGGTGGAGTTATGAGTGAGAGGGAATAGATGCGTTAGAAGGGATACGCATACAGATACATCCAATTCAAAATTTCCAGTGCAGTAAAAGAAAGATTAGAGAAGAGAACAGAAGCATGCAATGCAATTGTGATTGTGATGTATCTCTGATGTGAGTCCTCTTGCGATGGATTAGATATTCTCATGCCATCGGTTACGAACATAAACATTACTGACTAATAGTATGAAAAATTGAATTCACCCTCATCCTTTACATTTTCCATTTTTATTCTGTTCTCGTTCTTCCATTTGACTCCATTGTTACCTCTTTATTTACTCTCTTTCACTTCCAACTATGCTGCGTAACAGATCGTCTTATATAAATTACCGTAAAGAATTATCCAGACATCGTTATGTCTTTTTTTTTGTACTAAATTTATTGTCTAAATAAATATTGGATAAAATCGTATTATATATGCACAGTATTAAATTATTATTATTACCATTATTGCTATCAAAACCTGGTGTTTTTAACGATATTTATGGAAATTTTAATTTAAAATAAACTGGCTTAATAATGATCATTTATGGTATTTTAATTTAAAATAAATAATAATAATAATTTATTTAATGAAAGTTAACTAGGATTTAGTCCACAAAAGAAGAAAGATAACAACCATGAAATTAAACTGAAGACTGTTCCTTCGTATCAACTATTTTAGTTTCTTCTATGATTATATATCCTTCAGTTATTATCTTTGCTACTATATTATCCGGATAAACTGTATAATCGTTGATAATATAATAGTAGTAATATAATAATAAAAGTATTCATAAACTATCTACAATTAGATCTTATCTTGACATTTTTTATTTTATTTGTTTGTATTATTTAAAGTTGTTAAATATTTAATAGAATATTATTTTAGTGTAGTGATTATCTAACCATCAAAACAAATAATTATAAATCATAAAATATAGATGAATATTTTAATGTATAAATAGTCATTTTTCACATGTATTTTAATTAATTTTAGTATTGAGGTGTGTTTTGAAATAATACATGTGTTGTTCTATTAAATCCAATAGTTTCATATTGTTTAAAATCGAGGTCAAATATAGTTTAATTACCACTTCCTTTTTTATTTTACAAAACATTTTATAAAGATATAATTATAATGGAACACGGTTTAAAGTAAACAATATATCGGGAATGCAGTAGTTGATTTTAAAAATACTGACAAACTTACGATCAAAACATTAGCACCATATGTGGGGATGGTCACTTCCCTTGGACTCAAGGATTTATTCTGGTATACTTAATAGTTTCACATCGTTCAGAGTTGAGTTCAAAAACAATTTAAATATTTATTCCTCTTTTTACCTTTTAAGAAGTCTTTTGAGTACAAAGTTATGACAAAGTTTCATGTTTCGAAGAGAACAATACCTCAGAAACATGGTGATTCATCCTAAAAGTATTGTCGGAGTTGCAGATGTAACATATCTGTTAAATAAAAAAGGTTGGATGATGAAATAATTATAAAAGAAATTAACCATAGAGATAGTTTTTTTAATCGGTGAAATTGAAAAATATATTACTTCTGTAGGGTCATTTTTATTCTTCTAAAAATCTCCAGTCTTCATTCTGAAAATGAGTTTAACTTGCATAGATTGTGTGGTATACGTAGATATAATTTATTTTCTTACAGTGAAGGTTTTATTTTATTTAAAGTTTTTTTGAAGTGTGCTTATGCTTGTTAAGCGAACAACATAACTTTATTTATAATATAGTATATATAAAATGTTGGGATTTTTAACGCTTTTAGAAATACTAGAGATATGAGATATGTTATTTGGAGAAACATTTTGTTGTGTTTTATTGATATACCCTATATATAAAGTAAAATATAAAATAATATCAAGTATACAATATTTAGAATATCTCACTCCTAAACTAAAATAATAACTAATTTCTAAAACTGAAATATGTCTCTGCAACTGAAATATTATCTAAAAATTATTTAAATAAAAAATATATTAAGTAATATTTTCACCCTTCCTCCCTGCTTAATATTTGTTTATTTAGATTTTATATTTTTATATTTGATTCTCCATCTTTTGATGTTTGATTTTCTCCTCTTATTTTTGGAGATATGAGATATGTTATTCGGAGAAACATTTTGTTGTAATTTTTGTTTTTCTTTTTCTTCTATGGCATCACATCTTTCTTCAATTTGATATTTTTCTTTGTATTTATCTTCTTCTAGTTTTGATCATTCCTTCATACTCACTTTATTTCTAGCACATTCCTCTTTCACTTTAGTATTTTTTATCACACAAACTTTATTTTCAAAGGAGACCTTATGACCTTTCTCTAATATTTGAGCAACACTTAACAAGTTTTGGGGTAATCTCAAGAACATATAAGACATCAAAAATTAATTTGATACCTAAATGAGTTTTAATTGAAATTGTTTTGGTACCTTTCACAACCAGTTGTTCTTCATTTCCAATTTTTATCTTGAAAATATTTGATTTATTGAGCTCCTTGAAAAGTTCTCTATCATGAGTCATGTGATTTGTGCAACCGCTATCTATAATCTAATCTTTTGTAGATTCGTTGGTTGTGACACATGATGTTGTAAGAAGTAGTTTCTCCTCTAATTTATCCTCCACAATCAGAACATCTTCTTGAGAATCTTGGGATTTGCATACCTTTTTCACATGTCCCAATTGACTGCAATTGTGACATTTGAAAGAATATATAACCAAAACCCATATATAACCATAACACATAACCATAACCCATAACTCATATATAACCAAAACATATGAAAGAATATAAAATCCAACTGTGGTATCAAAGCCTATGGTTCAGGATGATTGACCGCATAACCATAACCAAAAAAGAGTCTTGAGTCATCTAAGTGACTGATTGCATAACCATCACCAAAAGGGGTCACCATACACCTGAAGGGAAATATATACCATATGAAAAAAAAGGACTCGCCACTGAGGGAAGATTGTTGGGAATAGTCCAAGTGTGAGTCAAAGTCTCACATTGGATAGAATAGACAAAGTTAAACACTATATAAGAATAAAAACTCATACTATCATTGTCTTAAGGTTTTTGGGTAAAAGGTGATGTCAAATACCTTATATGTGTTAGAGCAATGTCATATAATCGTATGGTACCACAAACATATAAAATATAAAAGAATACAAAACCCAACATAAAATACCATTAATAAATTTTTCAAACGTAATAATAACTTGATATAGATAATTATGAAGTTTTGAAACGTTCATTAATAAAACAATATTTGAAATCATAAAAAATTTAATTAGAAAATAATTTAAAAATGAAAACTTAAAAATATGACAAATTATCAAATTTTTAATTGAAATTTAAAAAATTTATAAAATAGAATAGATATTTAAATTTATTAAAAAGTTTTATTTAGAAACAAATATAAAAATAGAAGTCACAATTTTTTTATGATTATTTTAAGAAGTTTGAGTATTATAACATTTATTTTTTCTTTTTCTAAATAATTTGAATAACAAAAATATATTTAAAATTCTAAGTTAAAATTTGGTTCAAATTTCGACCGGTTTTCAGTGTAAAGTGATCACATTAAAGGTAAGTAGGAATGACAAATAAACTCATCCATGTGGATATTGTTCGAACTCGTTTCCATTTTGACAGAAAATCTCCATATTGATTGCGTATGAAGAATACTCGTATTTTTCAATTCCGTATGTGATGAAATGGGATGTTCATATCTGCCTCGTTCGTGTCTCATGCTTGACATAATACTCATTGTTGCATATTGTCGTCCCCGCTTAAATATTTCAAATACTCTCAGTTTGTTAAGTAACTTATATATATATATA
>Ga0099823_1002560_pt1 | contig 16486 bp, 4 predicted proteins | sample CowpearedBW_FD_76831 | JGI IMG/M metagenome (GOLD analysis project Ga0099823, IMG submission 76831) | Root nodule microbial communities of legume samples collected from California, USA - Cow pea red BW | ecosystem: Host-associated > Plants > Roots > Nodule | place: USA: California | collected...
AAATGTCATTGTTTTAACTTCAATTTAGTCTTTATATATATATATATATATATATATATATATATATATATATATATCATTATTTCAATTTAGTCCTCACTTCTGTGTCTTTGATTCATATTTTTCCTAATTTTTTTAATAATTGAAATATATTTTTATAATCTATTTTTTATAAAATTAAAATTAATTAAGAATAAATATTTTTACAAAATTAAGTACTGATATTTATATTAAAATTTAGTGGTCAACGAATACATTAATAAAATATGGGTTAATAATATACAATAATGTAATATGTTAAAAAGTAATTTTTAATAAAAAATATTAGTATAACATTTATACAAATAATAAATTTGATCTGAAATTGGGAAAAGACAATCACTACTAGAAATTCTCATATTACATGGGATTTTTCTTGTAAATTTGTTAAAAAAATTTGCAGGAAGAGATTTTTTTCTGCCATTTTTTTTAAGAATTTTAATTGACGGTAATTCTTTCGTGGATAATCATTTCCTACAAAATTATAAAATTTGCAAGTATTTCCTACAAAATTTGTTGTGAAAAGTGTTTTATACAAAATATTTTACAAGAAAATTGGTAGCAATATCTTGCAAATTTTTTTTCACAACAAAATTTGTAGGTATTTCCTACGAAAAAATTTTCAAAACAAAATTGTCAGGAAATATGAATTTTTTTAGTAGTGAATATTACTCTATTTTGAAGAGAAAAAAAGTGGGTGACTATATTATTCTATTAGTATAATATTTTTTTACCACAAAATATTAATGTAAATATCAGTACTTAATTTTATAAAAATATTTATACTTAATTAGTTTCAATCTTATAAAAACTAATAGATTAAAGAATATACTTCAATTATTAAAAAAAATTGAACCAAAGACATAAAAGTGGAAACTAAATTGAAACAATGAAATATATATGGGGACAAAATTGAGATAAGTAGAATAAAATTTCACACACATGACACTGACATTGTCACGTGTCACACCAGAAACTTGATATGTGACAACAAAAAAGTTTGTAAAAAAAATTAAAATTAAAAAAAAAACTAGAGAATGACACACACCATTAACGACATTAATTCTTTTTTTCAAAAGACCTAATTGAGGTAATTTTTAAAAGTTGAAACGCAATTGACACTTTTTTAACCATAGATACCAAATTGACACACTTCTACAAAAAATAAGTATCATCCAAATAATTAAATCAATCATAAAACATGTTACAACTAGATAAAACTCAGAATTCAAAAAGATCATGAGTGTGTGAGTTTTTTCACGTTTAACATTTTATAATTTCTAAAATAATTTTATAAATGGTTTTCACCAAGAATGAAAATATTTGTAAAAACTTATTTAGATTTTTAAATTAATGTATTTAATTTTTTTTAAATGATAAAATACTAAACAGTAGCATTCTTAGATATAATATTTGTAAAACTATAAAATGTAAAAATATTCCGTAAAAGATGTGCTAAAATTTGTCAGGCATGAAATGCTTGTCCTGTGAACACCTAATACAACTTATTTCTATAGGTTAAAATATTCTATTGGTCTACGTTTTTGTTCAAAAATCTTAATCAGATCTTAAGATTTTTTTAGTCTCAATTAAGTCCATATTTTTGAAAATGCGTAACAATTAAATCCATTTCGTTAGTATGGTGGTAACGGTGTTTAAGATGTGACACGTGTCAGCACCTCATTTTTTTTTTTAATTTTTGTTGATTTTTTTAAATTTTTTTTTTTGAAAATTATTCATTTGACGTGTCACGTCAATATTGTGCCACGTGTCAAGTCAGTAAAGGTGACACATGTCAAGTCATTGTCCGAATCTCAATTTGGTCCATATGTTTGTTACTTTGATTACATTTCAGTCCATTTATTTTAAAATTTTAAATATATTTAATTTAACTTTTAACAAAATTGTTTTAAAATTTTATATTTAAATTTATGAAATTGTTATTTTTAAACCAACTCTAACATTTGTATATAAATTATTTAAAACAATTTTGTAACAAGTTAAAATAAATATTTTAAAATTTTTAAAACAAAATATAAGTAAAGTTTAATGTAAAATAAAAATTTAAATAAACTTAATATTATTAAATTGTTTAATAAAAATAGGTGTAGTTATGCCTTTGGTCCCCATTTTAGAATCAAAATCTCAAATTGGTACCCGAATTTTTAAAAGTTTTGTATGGAAGGGTGCAAATCAATGACTAATCCTGTGAATATAAAGGAAAACTTTAACCAGGAAGGTGGAATTCAAAGAGTAAATGAGACATACTTCAGGAGTTTGATTGGGTATTTGATGTAACAATAACAAGATCAAAATTATTGTTAGGATCAAACGCTTTTAGACAAAAAATTATAGCCATTAGTCTTGTGACCCGGCCCACTTAGCCTCCGTCACGGTACAATTGATGCCACATGCAACAATCTACCTCTCAGCAATTGTCCTACTATGAATCTCACTTGAATTGTGACTTGGCCCACCAACCCACAAAAATCTCCCCCTTAACAATTGCCCACCAAAAATTGAACTCGTGATCTTGGCTCTGATACTAATTGTTAGGATCAAGCGCTTACCACTAGACTAAAAGCCATAGCTATTAGTCAGGGTGCAACTCTTTTTACTTAAGAGTGTAATAGCTCAAGTGTCACGATCCAATTGTGACCCAACCTACTTGACCTCTGTCATGGGACAATTTATGTCACATGCAACACATGTTAACTATTATAAGTATTTTTATCTTGTTCATGCATTGTACAAGTGACACACCTGAAGGCTGCAAGAAGACTAATTAGATACATCAAAGCTACAACTAATTTTGGCATTAAGTTCAAGAAAAGCAAGAGTTTCAAGTTGTTGGAGTTTTTTAACGGTGTCTAGGCAGGTTCGTTGATGACATGGAAAGCACCTCAGAATATTTCTTTAGTCTTGGACGTGGAGTTTTCTCTTGAAGTTCAAAAAGTAAGAAACACCAAATCTATTTATTATTGAAAGAGAGTTTATTGTTGCAACTCTTACTATCAATCAAGCCTTGTGCCTTAGGAAAATATTGAATGATCTTAATTTTGAGTAGACGGAAGACACTAAAATCTTTATTGAGAATCAAGTTTCAATAACTATTTCTCATAATCTTATATTATATAAAAAGAACTATACACTTCAACATCAATGTTTTTCTTAGGATAATTTAATAACTCTTACTATTAGAAGACTAACAAGAAAATGCTTGATATTAAATACTACAAAGCAGTAGGAAAAAATGCTACAAAGCACCAAAAAGAGAAAAATTATTTGCAAATCAAAAGTATGCTTTTATTAGAATCACTTTAATGGACTCTAACTAAAAAATAAATTAATTTATAAATTACGAGTTAGCATCAATTAAATCGATTTCAACAATAAGTAATTTTAATTTTAACATTATAGCAAGAGTTTATTCTTGGTGTAATCAATACTATTATATATCATCCTGTTAAAACCGATTCTAAACTTTATAAATTAATTAACCGGATTATTGTAGCGAACTATTAAGGATAACATGTCACAATTTTTTTTAAATGAAGTAAAATTTGAATGTAATTTAATTCTATAAAATTAATTTATAAAATAAAGTTTGCACCATACATACCATACAATGTAAATTTGCTTATCGTAGAATCTCCAACACAAACAAATAAAGCCAAAAACGTCTTGGTACCTCATTCAGAAAAACACACTCTAGAACAGAATAATCTCTGAAACATGTTGAAATAACAAGAAGATATATCCGACAAAGATTATGCCTTACAAAAAATGTCGATACAAGTTTTCTAAGTATTGACAAAAGCACATCTTTACACACTCAAGTACAAAGAAACATAACAGCTTCAATTATTTTCCAAAATGAACCATCGAATCCACCAACACTTACAAGTTATGAACTATATCTACAAGAGATGTGTAAGTACCCACACAAGCAATAGTAACCCCCAACACTATTATCGAATAGTTGATGATCATTTCAGACCCAAAAGTCTTGTAAGCTCCTGAAATCTTCAAGTAGCACACTGATGGCACTAGAATTGAAGCTGACACACTCAGCAATGCCCCAATCAGTGACATGAGATATCCAAACAAGGGTATGGCCACAGCTACAATTAGAGAGCTTACGAGAATGGAGGTGCTAACAAGTGTGTGTGTGAATCTTTTGTTGTAGTGCCATGAAATCTTGTTTTTCACAGCATTTATGACTGGGGTAAGCATCAATGCATATTTTGTTATAGGATTGACCAAGGTGGTGAATATTGCCACATGTGAACTGAACTTGCTTGTTGGAAGGTTCAAAGTCACCTGTGATTCAACCTCTTGTCCAAACATTAGGTACCCCAAAACACCTGCTGCTGCATAACCAAGAGTGCACACTGAAAAGCACGTAGACAGAACCTGCAAATACAGAGAAACACAAACTCTTGTTAACTATATAGCGAGTCAAATCATCAAAATGAAGCAGTTGGAGATCTTGTTAGGTCTAGAGGGGAGGTTTACTAGCAAAACACAACACTAATAAGACCTGAGTCTAATCATATAAAGCATTGACACCGCCCTCAATACAAAATCTTAAGACAACAGATTTATGGGTCTTTATATTTATCTCATTTCTACCAAACATGAAACTTAGACTTATACTTGAATTTCCAAGATCACATCGATCAAAGGAAAGACGAGTTTATAATATATAAGTAGGTGCATATCTCATCTTTCAAACTGTTATGTGAGTTGAGTTAGATTTAAAGTTCACTTCTTAACGTATGATAAATTTCACAGAGTATATAAATGGTGCAAGAGTAGCAAAAGTTGTTGTGTTCTTACCCTGGAGAACTGAGTTTTGTCTCTCATGGAATTGTAGAGAGTGGGAAGAATGGGATGTGCACTGTAACAGAAGGCATATAAGCTAGCAGCAGCAGGTATTCCACTGAATCTGAAGAGTTTTCCCTTTGCATGAAAACCAGTGCCATCAATGGTACCATTCCAAAACAGAGAGAGGAGGAAGATGGAAGAAGCCAAAGCCCCACTTGCAGACACATAAGAGAGCATGCTCATATCCTCTAACAGAAGACTAGGAAGAACAGCAAGAGCAGCAACTATGGTAAAAATTGTTGCACCACCGATTGTTACCCCTGCAAGGTTAACTTGGATATTTGGTACTAATTTGTTAAGGTTGTCACCCTCTAAAATGAGAAAGCCTGTTACAACAAGATAAAGCTCAGAATTCATGGCGATTGATACCATCAACCTCCCCTTGTATCCAAATGCACGTTGACCTATGTCAGGGAAGGTTCTGATATCAGGATCCATGTCCATGCATCTTTTCACCAACATCCCAGTGTAACAACAAGCCACGGCTATCACAAATAGTAGTGAAATGCTTAACCATCCCCCAGATGACAGTGCATAAGGCATGGAGATAATACCAACTCCTGACACCATAGCACCACAAATCATAGTCATGTAAGCTTCAATAATCCTTAAATTCTTCAAATTTAGTCTCTGTTGATAAAGTTTATCAGCATTGATGCTTGTGTAAAGTTTTACACACAGTTAAATGGATTTGATTATTTTAGGATACTGTTTAATTCATTAACACGTGATAATGCATAAAAAAAATTACATTCACATTGAAGTAAATTCTTGTACCAAAAAATAGGTATATGTTAAATTAATTTATTAAAGAAAACATTATAAATATAGTTTTTACACTACTAATCAAATAAAAATTATTATAGTGGTCAAAAAATCATTTATATTATCAGACTATTATAATTAAACATGAAAGGTAATTTGTTCCCACACGAAGAGATAAAATTGATATATTAGTTTCTGAATCTAATTTTAGAAAACAATAATAATACACATATAAATATTGTTTATAGTATGTATTCATATATAGAAAGAAATTTATATTATAAGTGTATTTAATTAATTGTCTGTAATTGCAAGTGGAACTTCACAAATCCTATCCATTTAATTTATTGTGAATTTATATCTAAAATTAAAATATCATAAAATTCTAACGGTTGGATTTGTAACTGCACATTTTGCAGCATACTTCAAACTTTAGTGATGATGGAAAATAGCATTTTCTGTATCATTGAAACATCTGTAACACTGTCACGTGAGTGCTTATTCCGTGCTACATCCTTAAAAGAACACAAAGAAAAGCTACATGCGTTCCATGTATGGACAAAAGTCAAAACAGAGTAGGTATATATCATAAAACAAAATTATTCTAATTCTTCTGTAATATTTTTTTTATTATTAATTAATGTATTACTATATACAAATATTTTATGTTTTGAGTAATAAATATTATTATTTTCCTTTAATTCATTTTTACAGCACTTATTAAGATACGCTGATAAATTTACACTTTTCTCAGTCGTAAATTATTATACATCATATAATTTTAATTTTTACAATAATTATTTTAAAAGTCATAAATTAAATTTAATTATTTAATTAATAGTATATAAAAATTTAAAATATAACAGTGTATCCAGATAAAAATCATGTTTAATAATATATATACATATATATAATGTATGAGTAGGGATAAGAATTTATAACATTATTCAGATTAACTTAATCTGTCTGAATCTTTCCTATTGAATAATTTAGACTAATTTTTTTAATTTATAATTCATCCGTTAGATTAAAAAAATAAACTAAAATTAAATTTTAATTTATAAGTTAACAACTATTTAAGTAAATAAGCAAAATATTGTTTATAAGGTAGTGTATTACGGGATTTTTAATATGTTTTGTACCAAGATAAATATACTTTAGTGCCAAATACTTAGGCCTTTTAATATGTTCATTAAAATGTATATTTATTAATTTACACTTAAAGAGCACGTCATAGAAAGATTTTAAATCTATTTTAAATAAAATTATATCCTTTAAGAAAAAGTCAAGTTCAAAAACTAAAAGCAGATTTCATGTAAATAATCATTTCTTGATTTTTTTTCTTAATGTCTATTTAGAGTGGAGTTTCTCCTACCCAATAACATTCATACCCTTATTATAGTCAAGTAGTTACAGAAGCAAAACTTTCGAACCCAGAATCTGATGATTTTTTTTTCCCAGATTAAGAACTTCTTCCAAAATCAAAACTTTCACACCTCTTTATACTATACGAGAATTCTTAAGCTTTAATTGTAATCAGCAATAGTAATATTAACTCTAAAATCTTCAGACGTTTTTAGACAGAAAAAAGATGCATTTTCCCTCACTCTCAGACAAATAACCATGAAAAACTCTCACAAATATTATCAGTTTTTAAGGCATTCATGTAACAAGCAATAAGATCTTCGATCCTTCAAGAAAAAGCAAGATACCAAAAAGGACCAAAACTCAAGAAAAAGAAAGAAAGAAAGAAAGAGAGAGTGCATATGTATCATCGTCATCATGGATATGGTAACAATGATTCTGAAACCAACCAAATTGAATCTAACAAGATTCAAACTTTGATGAAAAAGAACGATTTTTTAATACATGCGAAAGCAAGAAAACCAGAAAGAAAAAAGTGGGCATGCAAATTACCTGAGAGGGCATTAATCAGATTGAAACAGGTCTTGAAAAAGGAGGTGTTACCCTCATGAGATGTGTGCAGATCCCAAGTTTTGGCATCCAACACTTCATCTGAGCCATTCACTCGGTGCAATCTTTCATCTTCCAAAAGGGGTATGGTGATGATGGAGGAGCATCTCTCACCTTGCTCAGTACCAGCCATGGACATGAAAACAAGCTTTTTTCTGTGTATATATATAATATATATATGTTTCAGTGTTTGTGACTACAACAAGATTGCACTGTCCTTGTGTTTCTGGTGTGAGACACACAGGGTACAGAGAGTTCAAAGGTTGATTCTCTTCTTCTTTTTTTTCTTCTAAAAAATGTGTACACAAAATGCCCTTTTAAAATAATTCTTTGTATCTATCCAAGAAAATTCTGTGATGGCTGGTCTGTTCACAGGGACTCGAGTTTCTAAATTGTTTAACTTTTGGGCACTTGTGGTTTAAATTTATTTCTACATTTTGAACCACTGGGGTAAGTGTGACTTTAATTATAACTTTTTTAAGTAAGTATTATATAACATTTAATATAATTAAAATACTGACATAATTATTTTTAAAAATTAGTTCTTTCCTTATAATGGGGTGCCAATATATGGCAATGTTCTTCTCACAAAATTTATTAATCTGATTTGTCTATAAGGAAGTACTTTCTTATTTTATAAACATTCATATTCTTTTTAGAGTAACCATGATTACTTGCCAAAATAGGTATGTTGTTATGGTTCCCTTGTCAAAAATATTAATGTTCTTTCTAAGATTTGATTAATCTGATTTGTCAAAGTACAATTGTTCTTTGATGTTCTTTAAAATATTTCATAATGTACGCCTTAGTTAAAAAAAGTATACATCACGTACGTTAATATTTGGATTTAGGTCTAATTTTATTTTATAAAATTAGTTTAGAAAATAAATATTAGATATATTTTAATTTGGCTATCATCATTGGTGAACGTGAGATTCTCAACGTTAACATTGTCATAAAATGAGTAAAGACTAGGATTTCTATTGTTTTAAAAAACACGTTAACATTGTTATAAATGTAAATTTTCAAAGACTAAAATCTCTGATGTTTGAAACATATCATCAAAGATATCGAACCAACTAGAAGCATCATGCAAAGTGAATCACATGTATGACTTAGACTTTGTTTTTATTTTATTTTTTTAAGTACATATACTCGTGGAAAGTGTAGAGAGAAATGAAAGAAACATGTTGCAAAAAGTAAAAAGTTGATTTAAATAAATTAAGTCTTCCTTTTTAAAATGCGTCATGAAAGATAAGAAAAGTTAATTAAGTGGAGATAACCTTAAATTTGTGCTGGGTATGTGGAAGATGCAAGTGCATAGGCCTCTTGTGAGGGAACCATTGTTGATAATAATGGTGTGTTTATCTTTGTGGTGAAGATGGTAAGATCTTATATATATGGAAAATATTTCTTGGTTTGGTATTGAATGAGATTTTGGTAAGAAAAATTATTATTATTGGTAAGAATCATGTCTTGGTGCTAATTTGACAAAGAATGGAATTTGTTTTCATTTTCTATAAAAATGAAATGTGAATTTTAACAGTATTAAGTTACTTTGAAGATTTAAATATTTTACATAAGTTAAAAATAAAATAAAATTATAATACATATGCGTTGGAAATTGAGTCTAAGTCCCACATTAGATTGATATAAAAAAATGATCATATAAGGATGAAGACCCATAAATTCATTACCTTAAGATTTTGGACTAAGAAGTATCAATGGTTTATATTGTTGGACTCAGATTTCATTGGTATTATATTTATCTGATGAACCTCTTCACTTCCTCGGTAAACCTAACAATTTTACATAAATTTGATTATTTCAGTATTTTATTTTTAAAAAAAATAAAATAAAAATTAAATTTAAAGAAAAAATAATTGAAGATACGAAATCAAATCAAATTTTGAAAAAGACAAAATTGTGCTAACAAATTTGATAACTTATACTATCCTTACCAAACTACAAACCATTTACAAAATTGGTGTCATTTAGTTTGGATGTATATAAGTACTGAACATATGTTTTGGTATGATATAATGTGATTAAATGAGCATATATTTGGTATGAAAACTGGTCCATATTATGTCACATTATGAGGTGCATGAGTGTGACGAAGATAAATTATCTAAAAGTCGAGAATGACGTTCAAAATGAAGGTGGAGCAATGTGAGGACACAAGAGTGATGAATCGAAAATGTGAGGTGTGTAGGTCCTATTTTTTTTATTTTCTTCCTCTTTTTCTCTGTTCTTTCTTTTTCTTCCCCTCCATTTTTTTATGCTTTTCTTTATGTAAGTTTTATCTTTTGACGAGTGATTTGGTGATGATTGAACAAGTCCCTAAAATGTCCTAATGTACTGTTGTTGGAGACATATAAACAACTATTAGATACGAAAGTTTGGAATCAAATTGATTATGATCGTAGAAAATATTTTCTGAGAAATATCGATTTAATTTTAATAACTTTTTCTTATAATTTTAGGTAATATCTTTTAAATAAATTTTTTATTTTTTTATATTTTAAAACTACTTAAAATATATGTTATTTTTTTCTTATATCCTGTTGGAGCACCTTTCCCTTTCTTTCTTTATTTTCTGGCAATGGTGCAGAGATCGAAGCCAAACGTGATTATTTCTGATTATTTCTATTTTTCTTTATGCTTTTAATTATCACATGAGAATGTATGGTTAGCTTTTATTAGTCCCATTTAAGGGCATGTTTGGTTTTACTTTATTCCCACTTTCGAAATCATTTTTAAAGGAATGCTTCTGACTCGTTCCGCGTGCGCCCGCCGCACTCGCCGATAAAAAGAAAACTTTTGAAAATAACTTTTTCTAAATTTAAATTAGTTTATATTTAACTATGTAAATTTTTTAATTAGATTTAACATAGTTGTATATTTAAAATTAAAAATATTGGATTAATTTGAAGGATTATACGGAGTCTGCTATTGTGGTATTTGTGACTTAATTTTTGGTTTTATCTTATGAATAAAGTGGTGTAAAAGAATGGATAAGAGAATCTAGTCAATGATACGTTGTGGTTGCTGAGGTCTATCCCTGACTCAATCACCTCAATGGGTGTTAAGAGATTTCTCTTCAGAGATATGTATTAAACAATTTTATAAATTAGATGTAATGAAACTGTGTCTCGGTAAAAATTTTCGAATTTCACTTTATTTATTAAATAGTTTCTTTATGATCAATTTGTTTGTATCCATAAGTGCTGGGTCAAAAAACTTTGCCTTAATGGAAAAAAATATAATATTTTGATTGAAAAACAATTTTTTTAGTTAACGTAATTTCTTAACCGAAAATTCTTATATAATTAGCTTTCATACATCACAAATGTGCATTTTCATATTTTAAAATATTATGTGATTTTTCATTATCAATAATAAATTAAAATTCTAACATCGGTAAAAAATAAAATCAATTTATAATTTATAAATAGGTGTAAGTGTTATTTTATAAATCAATATTGTAAGATTGAGTTAAACTTATAAAATTTACTATTAATATAATATTTAAAGTAGTTTATGACAAATAAATTTGTTGTTTATCGAGTCTATTATTCTATTTGTGTTAGAAATTTCATGTAGATTAGAGAAAAAGTCAATTAATATTACATAAGTAAATACAAATTTATCTTACATACTGATTTTATAAAATTGAGATAACCTTAACATTTATTTTATCATGCATTCATCATACAAATATACTTTTATATGTTTTCTTTGATGTTCAGTATTTGAGAATAACAAAAATTAGAAAGCTATGTAATAAAAATGATATTGATTAATTATTGTCTTTCTTAAAAAACTATATTAAAAAAATAACAATTATTTTTTTTAAATATTTACCAAGTATATTTCCATAAAAATATAAAACTTGTTAAAAAAATTATTTCCATTAAATAATTGTCGTTAAACAAGATATTCTTGTTTTGTGTAATAATAATAATAATTCAATATTCGAAAATTCAAAACAAAACGTGGTGAAAAAAAATGTTCTTCAATATTCGACGAAAGAAGTTTTCCTCAATAAAATAAATACAAGTAAAAATAAAAAGTAGAAGAAAAATATAAACGTTAGCTATTATTTCTACATTGGTTGTTCCTAAAAAGAGTGAACTCTAATTCTTTTACATTAGTTCCTGTATAAAGATTGTTCCCATAATTAAGCTTTTAAAAATTACCATCCGAATATCATATTAAAATTAGCCAAAATATTTTAAGGAAGATTAAATTGCATTGCACCACTATAACTTTATACACAATGCAGATTATCTAAATCAAATGTTTGAATTATATATATAATTTGGCGGTGTACGTGTGGTAGGATATTATAGCAAATTTTAATATTAATTTGTTCTCTGAGATATTCCTTAACATAGATTGATGTTGATGCTAGTGGAAGTATTAAACAATTTTGTAGTGTGTAGGATATCTCTTATGAAAGTTTTAGAGTTACTCAATTTATAAACACTAATAATATATATATCTTTTTCTTACGTTTACTTTGCATTTCTTGGTTTGAATACGCAATCTAGTAATTATAGTTTGTTTACAAATGTCTTTATGTAATAATAACAAACAATGTACTTATCCTATACACACAAAAAATAAATTAAGCATTCAGTGCACCTTTTACCTCTTTCCCTTTCATCATTCCATTTCAAGACAGCACAACCTATGCAGACAACAAAAGCTTGGCTTTCATTGGATTCGTATATATGCTCTTCAAGAGAAACCTTCCAAACACATACATATTATAACCCTGCATCTTTCTTCCACAACATTGGCTCTGCTATTCTGAATTTTCTTAACACAAGTTATTATTATTATTATTATTCCTCGAAGAATGGTCAAAATATAAGTTAAAATAGATTAGAAATTCAAGTGTGAGTTTAAATCCCACATTGGTCAGAAATGAAAAAATAGAGTATTATATAAAGATAAAGATCCACAAATTTATTGTCTCAAAATTTTATATTGAAAATAATATCAATATTTTATGTGATTAAACTCATATAGATGTTTATTTTCTCCTGAATGAAACCTCTGTAAAATACGTTAATTGTGATCCTGATATATTCTTAAATCTTCTTATTTCTCGTCAATTTGAGATTTTTGACAAATTTGAGAAAGAAGTAAATAAGTGTGAATTGGCAAATGCAGGTTTGAGTGAGGGCTGCATGGTGATTTGATTACATTGGTGTGTTGTGGTGCTGAGCACTGACAAAGCATGTGGAGCCTCAAAGATTGAAGCTCAGAGGGAGATATGGTGCCATTGGTTATTCATTCTGTCGTGCATTTCAAGCATTATATAAACAATAACATCTTTAATAATGGAGATATAAAATTTAAAGTTATGCTCATATGGAGGACCACTTTTATCACTTTCTTATGTCTGTAACTGTAAAATATCAAAATGATGCATTCATTAAAGTCACTAAAATTACATTGGTAGAATTATTCGGATAACAATACTGTTTTGATACATCAATCTAAACACGAAACTATATTAATGAATCATTCGATAACAAACTGTCTGTCAATAGCATAATAAATTTAACGAACATCAAATTTCATTAAAATAAGTTTTGAAAAATATTGATACTATTTTCAGAGATACAAATTTTATAAAATTAATTTTGTAAAATAAAATGTATAAATATTTAATAATATAAATTTGCTTTATTTATCAACATGGTATTTTTGAAGGGTTAAATATGTTTTTGATCCCTCAAGTTTCAATAAAATTTTGAATTAGTCAATTTTCGAAATTTTTAACCAATTTAGTCTTTCGTCTGTAGAAATGCGTGAATTTAGTCCTTTTAACTAATTTTTGTTAAGTTTATCTGGCGTTTCAAGCATATTTCATGATAGTATTTGAATTGTTTATACTATTTGATACATTTTCGCTTCAATGTTAACTCAAATATTACTATAAAATGTTTTGAAACGTTAAATAAACTTAACAAAATTTGATTAAAAGGACTAAATTTACATATTTCTAAAGATAAAAGACTAAATTGGTTAAAAAATTTGAAAATTAATTAATTCCAAACTTTACTCAAACTTAAGGGACCAAAAATATATTTAACTATTTTTTTAACTTATCTTTTAACATGTTTTTGAAATGAAAACTACTTTCTTTCGTTTAGTACCAAAATCTAAGAGGCAGGAGTGCACTCATTACTACAATGTGCCATTTCCGAAGCTTGTTTGAGTTGGAGCAATATTGTGAAAGGTTTTGCCACCTTTTTAAGTGCCTCAATTATTAATCTCCTTTTCCAGAAAAAAAAAATGCTCTCTGCCATCTTTCTAGTACTTTTTTCTCACCAATAACTAATTCACAAATGTTGAACAAATATTTAATTTAATTGAAAAGAATATAAATATTAGTTATGATTAGAAATTATTTTGAATACTTCTTCGCTAAATAATTTGCCTCTTTTCGAAATACTTAATTTTATTATTGTAAACAGATATAACTTGTTTTTTAATGATTTTTTTAAGAAATGGTCATTAGATAGATAATTATAACATTAAAACACTTTTTCCTAATCCTCAAGAAACTGATTCCACTGTCTCACGCATATTTTTTTTATTAATTTCCTTAATGGTGCATATTATCATTTATTTGACACTCTTCCTTATCTTACCCTATATGGATTTATAAGAGTACCCTTCATTAGGATAACCTAAAAAAATTTCATGCTAATACTTTTTCATTTGAATGAAATAAAATACACGTATAGTACACAAGGTTCACTACTTTTCTTTTAGGGATGTAGGTCCACATTTCAAAGTAAACATATTAATCCAAATGGCGGACAAAAAGTAAAGAATATTCGAGAAAAAGTGATATATGAGTTTTTATATATGCATCTTTTACAGAAAAAAAAAAAGAAGTATTTTATAATTATTTTATGAAATTTATTTATTTATTATTGAGAATAACAGCATGTTCATCATTTTGATGAAGACATATGATGAAAAAGAATACAAATACTCACACACTTTATATGTTTGTCCGAAGATAGTGGGTATTTTGACCTTATTATAATAACGAATACACTTTATCTAAGTTATGTCCAAAGAGAATGGGTATTTTTAACTTGTTATAATAATTAAATTTGGAATTATTTTAAAATTTCATATATTGATAGTTCAAATATGTTAGCCAAAATATAATGCGTTTGGACATTTTAGGTTTTGCAAAAGCTTAAAAAAAAATAATTAAGTTAATATATACTATTTAATAGTGAATACATAAAAAAATATTGAATTTAATAGTATTTAAGGAATTAAATACTAATTATAATAATTGAGAAAGTGGAAGTTTTAATGATTGAATAACTATATTAATATATTTTAAAACGAGTTGATGGCTTATTAATTTTCCTCCAATTCCGTGATGTTACACCCTACCTCATGCAAAAGATAATCAATCATCTTGATTTGAAAGTTTTTCTTTCATAATACAACAATAATGGTTTTAAAACCTTTTTTTTTTATGAGTCTATGATCAATAAGTAATCAATGAAATCAATCTAATAAAGTCAATGAAAAAAGTTGGTATAAAGATTGGTTTCAACTGATATTTTTTATTTTAGAACTTAATAGATATTTTTTATTTTAAAACTGAATATAAAATATTAAGACAAATGAACACTCATTTAATGGTGATTACACTAGGTTATCGATTAAATTTGAAACATTTTTTATTGTTAGAAAATTTGCCAATATTGTAATCTGGGTCACGTACCTACCATTCCCATTCCATTTCATGTAAAGAAGTGCAAGATTTTATAGTTGTGAAAGGAAATAAATGGGAACATGTTTTTCTTTTCTAGTTACCCTATTATTTCATTTCCCCACTTGCTTATGTCCGAATCATAAATAGTACATACTATTATGTAATTATGAGATCCTAATACTTTCCAAAAATAAAGGACAATTACAAGCATAATGGCATGTTTGTAAGGAAGAAAAAATAAAGTAGAAAACAAAAAAATATGTAAAATAACTTATTTTTAATAGAGAGAAGGACAAAAAATCACTTTAAATGGAGAATAAGTTTGATCAAGTTCACCTATTTGGAGAGAAGTTAAAGGATTTTTAATTTTAAAGAGATAAAAGGGTTTAGAAAAATAAAGAATAAATTTGTTTTATATTATACAATTTTTAAGAGAAATAAAATATTTATTTTCAATTTATTTTAAATTTTCACATCTATATTCATAAAAATATATCCTTACACATATCGTGGTCATACATTAATAAGATATATGATTAATATGATTTCACATCTATATTCATAATATGGTTTTATTTTCAATAAAACCACCATATTCTTACTACTTTCACAACCATTTTACATGTCACAAATTAAAAGCATAACATATGATTAATTTATTAAAAGATAATTTCATCATTTTTTATTTTTGGAAAATTCTTATATTAAACCTCACTATAAGATGAGAGACTATTGTGCAATGAATGTGGTGAGTTTTTTCTTTAAAAAAAAATTAAACATAAACAGAAAGAAAAAAAAAAGCCTGAAGAAGAAACGAAACAAAAACTCACTGAGAGGAAATAAAATAGAGGACTTCTACCATAACGTTTAAAAATTTACAATACTATATTTTCTGTATATAATAATTTAAAATTATATTATTTATGAAATAAATATTTTGCTAAAATAATATAAAATCTATAAAAGAGAGTACATTAAAATTATTTTATTTTGTTAAAATAGTGAGACCAATAAAAAAATAATTTAAAATTAATTAATTGAAAAAAA
>Ga0099823_1002565_pt1 | contig 16477 bp, 10 predicted proteins | sample CowpearedBW_FD_76831 | JGI IMG/M metagenome (GOLD analysis project Ga0099823, IMG submission 76831) | Root nodule microbial communities of legume samples collected from California, USA - Cow pea red BW | ecosystem: Host-associated > Plants > Roots > Nodule | place: USA: California | collected...
ATATACACATACATATATAAGTAACATTTCTCTTAATTATTTCATTCACATGCAAACATATTTTTTTAATACTTTATTATTATCTAAAATGGTTTGTATATAAAATATGGCTAAATATTTTTATTTATTATTCTGTTAACATTTATGTATTTACAAATAGAAATTAGTTTTGAAATTATTAAAATAATTACCTCACTATTTTATTTTCTAAATAATTATTTATTCAAATTTAATTATTTTGAAACTAAAATATTTATCTATCTAAAAAGATAAATGGACAAACGTTTTCAATGTGTTTTCACTAATTACGAATTTGTTTGAAAAAATAGGTGCATTAATAAATAAAGGAGGTGTATATAACAATTATCTTATTTAACCATCATTAGTAGTAGGTTTCTAAATATCAAGCATGGGCCTAAACAGATTTCTCCCACCATGAAATTAAACTGATGCCGCCGAACGCTGAAAAGGTTTAATTACAATATATTCTTAGAGTGTAGTTTTAATATATTATTAGTTTATATTTTAAACATAACTTTTTAAAACTATTACAACGGATAATGATTTTATTACCTATGATAATAGATAAAGAAGATTCTTCACTTCAATTACACATTTCACATTTGTGTTTTATCTTTAATTATATTTTAAAATAAAATAAATTGTCCAAATACTAAAAATGGCTACACATTTATAACTTTAACTTATAACAAATCACCTACAACTTCATATAACTATCCACTATTTTTAAATTTTGTATTTAATCATTATTCGTAATATTTTTCAAATATATGAAAGTTCAATGTAAAAGTCTCTAATTGGATGATGATGTAAAAATAATAATTACACTACCTCAGCACTTTAAATAAATTTAAGCATTAATATACAGTTACATATCTAAGGGTTTACTTTTCATTATTTATTTTTTATTGTTTGTGTTTTCAATCACGCTCTTGGATTTGTAGTGGGCTATGTAATTGGGTTTATTTGGTTGGGTCGTCCCCTTTCCACTGTTCATTGGTTATTATCTGTATTTTCAACAGGTTAATTTCTGATTGGATCTAACTTTATTCATTTATTTTGTGTATTGTTTTTGGGCCTTTTGTCTATAATTTTCTTTGACTTTAAATTTGTTTGGGTTAATGAAATTTGTGAGATCAATAATAACTGTTGTCTGTGTTATTTCCACACTCAATGACTCGGTAAAAATAATATAAACAAAAAATAATCAGAAAACTAAAATAGAAAATAAGAATCATACTAGTCATGATATTTTTTATTTAAAAAAGGGAATAACCATGTTACAGCAAGGTATTGACACCTTCTCTGGCAATACTAACAAAGTGTTTACATAAATGGGTTGATTTTTTCTTTTTAATATGAAAAAGCAAAAAAAAAGTAAGATATTATTATAAAAGTAAAGAGTTAATTATTAAGTGCATAGATAACTTAGGTGATTGTTTATTATGAAAAGTTTTACAATTTTTTTCAGAAAAATTATAATTTTTGTCAAAAAAATTATACAATAAAAAAATTATATTGTATGATTTACTAATATAGTAATTTAAAAAAACAATTCTATTCTATTATGGAAAAATAAAAAATTATTCAAAATAATTGTATTTTAAGCTCTTGATAAATTTAAAATTTTTTTATTGACTATCGATAAATTTTTATGGTTTATTGACTACTCAACAAATTTATTTTTTTCAATTGAGTCTCCGCTATTAACTTTTTATGTTAATTTGGTGTGTGGTTATTAAGTAATTGACATAATTATTATTTTGTCATACCATTTTATTATTTCAAACTTTTATAATTTATGATTTTATAACTTTATTATTTTAACTTAAAGTTGTATAATTATAAAATTATGATACAGAAAAAGTTAACGACAAATACCTAAATGAAAAAGTTAAATTTATTAAGTATTTAATATACAACAAAAATTTATGTAGGACTCAATTAAAAATTTTTACAAATTCAGAACATAATTAAATCTAAAATCAAATACATATTTGGGGATGTTGTAGCTATAAGTAAGGTGGGTATTAATTAATGTTGTTATGGTTTGATTATCGAAGATGAGATCATTTTTGGTTTTGGTTACATGAATTGTGGCACACAAGAGACCAGATTGCATAAACATTAATTTAAGGAAGTTAGTATATGGTGTACATTATTCTCTTCGAATTCATCCAACAACACACAAAAACAAAAAATAAAGAATTTGACATTGGCAAGAGGAAGCCATGTGGCTTTTAAAAGCAAAGAATCCCAAGATTTTGTGGGAACAATGAATATCAAAGTTTTATATATTATATAAGTTAGAGGGTATGATGCAGTGTTAAAACCCTTTTCAATATTAGTGGACAGCCAGTTATGCTTTTTTTCTATTCATTAATTAATTCATAACGATCATCAAGATCTTTCAACATCTCATTAGAGAAGCCAACTAGGACAAAACTTACTTTCATTTCAATTTTTCTTTCTTGTCCACTCTTCTACATGTTTTTGCCAGCTTGTTCCGATCTAAGCTTTTCTTGATCAATATTAATGTGTTTTCTAAGATAATTTATCAGATAAATTCAACAACAATGATATTCAAAATTTGAGTATCGAGATTTATGGATAATGTTTATTCAGTTTGATATTTAGACTCACACTTTTATTTTTAATAATCTTTTTTCTTAAATGTGAGTCTTTTAACATTTGAAATGAGTCGGTCATAATAAGAACTAATGACTCTGGTACCATTGATGAATTTTGAATTTTCACTCTATATAGATTTAGACTCAGTTGAATTTTTAACACATGTCTCATTCATTAAGCCACCCTTAAACAAGATTTCGAAATCGAGTATATTATATTACAAATAATATAATATCAACTTGTTTCTGTAGAACCGGTCGGACACTTTTTCAAACACTTCAACCTTTAAATTACTTGTCTTTCATTCTTCAATGAGGCAGTCTCCTATTCATCCAAATTGCTCAAGGTGTACCTGCATAAAACATTCTCATACTTAAGTCAATATTGGTGTGACTATCGACCGTATTAAATGTTGTAATCGTATAACTCAACTACCTTACACGGGTCTTTTATTTATAATACTCACTATGATCTTTTACTTACCACAACCTAATCACAATCTAATCATACCTTAATGTTGTTATTTAGTTGATCCAAAATCTATTTTCACTAAGCCACATTTAGACTGGTTAAACATGCCAATTTAACAAAAAAAATTTGACAGACCAGATATCTTAATACACTCTAACATCACCAATTAGTTGGTCAAATATTTATGATCGTTTCACCGACAAGTTCATACTATACACAACTTAAGTATGATTAAGAGTTTTCAATGGAAAGATGTAACCAAAGCTTCCAAGCAAATTTAATTTGGATCACTAGCTAAGATAATCTCATCTTGGTTTGTGAATGCCCTCCTACTTCTAAGATTCAATGTTACGTGTTGTTGTGTGTGTTTTTTTATCGGTGGAAAGTAATATATGGTTCTGTTTGTAATTGGGATGGGTTAATTATGAATCTATATGTATCTGTATAAAGCATAGATAAGAAAGGTTTTTTGTGCAGACGAAGGGGCAAAGACAAGGATGGAGAAAGTGGAGTGGGCATTAGCAAAAGATGATTAGTAAACTAGTAATAATTAAATACTAACCTTGTTTGCATTAGGCTATGAATATGATGTTTTATCATTATACCTTTCTTCTCTTTATAACTAGTGATTGTCTACGTGTTTTGGTCCGAGTTATGTCCGTGTTGGCTTTTATGGTGTACTCGCACAAAACTTTGGTGTTTTGCACGTGAATATATGTAATATTAAATTATACCTAAAATACGAAATTGCTCCAATTATGAGTGGAACACATTTTTTTAACATCAATTTCTTCAAATTAAGTTTCTGTATAATTTTATTACATTTTATTTGGACATTTTGCTCTTGTACATGTTTATGAGTTTTTTTCTTTTTCTTTATATTTACATTTCAAATTTTCAAAATATATTCACGAGTTCTTATTCTACCACACTTTTTAAGAAAAATCTTGCATAAGTCAGGTTTTATTTCATTTGTAACAAATTTTCAAACTCTCACATTTTTTTTTTTTTCATTTTGTACTCTTTTTGAGAGAATCATTATATTTTCAAGAGTTCTAAATATCTTTATGTTTTAGATGGGTGAGGGTAAATTGTTTTAAAACAAATGATAATTAATTACTAAATTGTAATTCATGGTCTAAGTAAATAAATAACAGTAGTTATAAACGTACAACTAATAAACAAATAAACGTACAATGATAAAAATATATTAAAATAAATCATGAAATAAAATCTATAATAATACTTTTAAATATATAACAGTAATGAAATAATAAATAATAAAATTTACTCATTTAACATATAAATAGTACTCCACAACAATAAAATCTTTAAAAAAATAATGTAAAATGTAAAATAGGACTTATAAACCTCAGCTTTGAATCACGTAAATTGTTCATTACGCTGAACTCACTTATGCAGACTAAGAATTGCATGCCAATTTCAATCAGACTCATTATCATGTCTATTAAATATGATATTTTATACTTCTCAATTAATTCAGCAACTAACCGTACAAAATATTTTTAATTCAATTGAATTGAATTACAAACTCTATATTACATACTGATTTTTAGATTAAATTGAATTTAAAATTCATTTAATATCATAATCATCTAAAATTTATTAATATTTATTGTTTGTTGGATTTATTTGAATGAAAGAATATCTATAATGTATAATCAATGAGTGAGAGAGTCAAAAGTATAATTTGTATAAATTAATCAAGGGACACATCTACTGATGTAGCTAGTTTATGGAAATTCTGTTATCGATCTTCAGTTAAAAAAGTATATTATTAATATGGTATTGGATAAAAAATCCAGTTTTTTGATTAAAATGTATCTGGTATAGAAAATTTCATTAAAAATACTCGGTTAGATTCTTCCAAAATAAATCATATGTTAAGTGGAGATAATTACATATATTCCAAAAATAAAATAGTTTAGTCGATATATATTAGCTATCTTTTTCACGATAAATAATTCATCCTGGCATAATTTTTATTGCTTTTTTATGTTTTTTTTAGAAATAATGAAGAAGAATTGACTGTGAACTCTCATTCGAATTCGAATTCTTATTTTTGTTTAGAGTTATTCTTATTTTTATGATATATTACAAAAATAAGTTGAAAATTACAAGAAATGAGTAATATTAATATAAATTTATAGTGAAAAGCCAAAAGGTCTGGATCAATTAAAGACAGTTTCTATCCTACCACCGTCCACTGTCCAATGAATGAGAAAATATATTCTGATTGGATTCGGTTCTCTTCCCAGCGCGTGCGGAAGACGCGCATGTTTTTCTCACAAATCTTAAGATTTGGCTTCACTACAAGATTGTGATTAAGACCATTGCAATAATTATATTTAAGGAAAATGAGTACTGTTTATAAAGAACTTCTAAGGGAATCATTCTAAAATTTTAGAGATAAATAAAAAACCTATACAATATATATAAAAAAATAATGTAAGAGAAAACATTAAGATTTGAAGTCAAATTCTTTTAGACTCTTTCAATAAATTTTGATGAGTTGGTATATGAGTTTTGAGTAAAAGCCAATTTAGTAAAATATGATAATTTATGACTTATAGATAATAAATTGATAGAGGCCAAGCTTGTTAAATTGAAAAAGTAAAAAGAGCTAATTAAACTAAAAAAGCTTGAGATTAACATAAAAAAGTGGAGCATGTTTAATAACATAAATTAATGATATATTTAGGTCTACACAAGTTTGGATTGTGAATAGGAACACACAATAATAGTCTCACTATCTCTCTCTCAATCACTTTCTTCTTCCACTGTTGCACGCTGACACCCACATAAGCACAAAAAGACACCAACTTTTTCGCTCCTTCCTTGCATTTATTGTTCTTTTCAATTATTCATTCACATTGTCCTCACAAATTACTATTTATTCCCCACCAAAAAAAAGTCTTTTTTTTTTCAATTGTTTTCGCTGTGTCTTCTGTTTCATAGCTTCTTTCTGGGTTTTGGTTTCTGAACCACGACCACAGAAGTGGTATTTGTGAAGTTTGGAAAAGAAAATGACTGTGGAGAAGAGAATGAGTGATTCCGGCGAAGAGTTTCCCGTCGGAATGCGTGTGCTCGCCGTCGATGATGACCCCATCTGCCTCATGGTTTTGGAAAACCTTCTCCGGAAATGTCAATATCATGGTTTGAATCTTCTACTGTTGCTTTTACTTACTCTTATTCATGATTTAGGGTTTTGGTTTGTGCTTTGTTCTTTCTTTTAGATTTTTGTGTTCTGTTTCAGATTCTTTTGTTCATGGTAGCTTAATATGGATATACTTTTACTAATGAAATATTTATAGAGAATACTACAGTGAACTCCAACTTTCTTAATTGTTGCAGACGAAGCTTCTGTTATAGGCTATAGGCTACATATTTTTTTTTATTGCTTGTTATGCCTTGATTTCGATACAGGATCTGATTGTTTCTCTGGATGAGTATTTTGTAGCGTGTTTGGCTTCATATTTGGGACATGATTTTCTAGGTCTTGTGTGTGATTTTAGAAGCTAATAATTGTAGCTTCCCCACCCTAAACTTGATTTTCTGAAGCTAACAGTTATAGGCTTATAGCTTCCGCATCCCGAACGTGATTCTTCCATCTTTAACAAATTTCCAAATATGGACTTGGATGAACATTAATTTTGTAACTGTCTATCCTTTGGATGTGTGTGCAATGTGCCTCTTTACTCGTTCAGAATGATATTTATCTTGGTTATGGATGGGGTTGCAGTAACTACGACAAATCAAGCAATAACAGCGTTGGCGCTTTTGAGAGAACACAAAGACAAGTTTGACCTGGTAATCAGTGATGTGCATATGCCAGACATGGATGGATTTAAGCTGCTTGAGCTAGTGGGACTCGAGATGGACCTTCCTGTCATAAGTGAGTGAGAGGATCTTGTATGCTTATATCTGATCTTGGTACCTAATTATCACCATTTCTTCATTTTGACTATCATTATTTCACCATTTCTGACTTGATTAACAATTATTGATATAGTTATTAATCAAGTTAGAAATTTAATGTGATGTACTTAGATGTCAAATAATGAGTTTTCTAACTTCTTTTCCTTTTGAAAAAGATATTCATCTGTACTATGTTTTGTATAGATAGTCCAGTCCTGCAATAGATTTTTTTAAGTTTCGTAGTTGGTTTTTGATAAATGTGAAAAGGTGATGTGTCAATAATGTTATTTAGGAAGGCTGTTTGAGTTATTTGCGCAGCTTTAATGATTATTTGGTCAACCTTTGGTGTTATAAAATGTTTTATTTCAGTGTTGTCTGCAAATGGTGATACGAAGCTGGTGATGAAAGGGATTTCTCATGGAGCTTGTGATTATCTGCTGAAACCCGTGAGAATGGAGGAGCTCAAGAACATCTGGCAGCATGTAATCAGAAGGAAGAAGTTTGACTCAAAAGAGAAGAACAAAACAAGCAACTTAGACAAACCCACTTCTGATAGTGGCAATGGACATGGATCGTCAGGAGCTGTAAATTCAGATCAAAATGAGAAGCTGACTAAGAAACGGAAGGATCAAGATGAAGATGAAGATGAGGAGCAGGAGAATGATCATGACAATGACGACCCGTCAACCCAGAAGAAACCTCGGGTGGTTTGGTCTGTGGAGCTGCACCGCAAGTTTGTTGCTGCTGTTAATCAGCTAGGCATTGACAGTATGTTCTTCACTCTTTTACAGGATAAAACAGCTGCTATAACTTCTATCAAATTCTTCATGAGCTTGCTTATTCAAATTGTTCTCAATATTTTTGTTATTTTCAAGATGCTTTTTGATATCTGGTTAGATTTTAGCATCATCAATTTAATGGTCAGAACATGTATATGTTCTTAATTATTCTGAAGACTTTCTCAACACTCTTCCTTATTTTAAGTGACACAAGGTCACAATTATTCAAATTTTATGCCATGCAATGTACTTTTCCCTTACTAGTATGAATTTGGGCTTCATGATATTGTTGTTTTGCTGGCAGAGGCTGTACCTAAAAAAATTCTTGATTTGATGAACGTTGAAAAGCTTACAAGGGAGAATGTGGCGAGCCATCTCCAGGCATTTTTCTGGTCCTTTGTGTTTTAATTTACTGTAACATAACTTTTCATTCACTGAATGTTTATTATTTATGAAATGGCTGCAGAAGTATAGGCTTTATCTGAAGAGAATTAGTTGCGTGGCTAACCAACAGGCTAACATGGTAGCGGCCTTAGGGGGTGCAGATCCATCTTATCTGAGAATGAGTTCTGTGAATGGGGTTGGACATTTACAAACATTGAGTGGTTCTGGGCAGCTTCATAACAATGGTTTTAGATCCTTTCCACCTGGTGGGATAATTAATAGGTTGAACACTCCTGCTGGTTTGAATGTGCACGGATTTCCTTCTGGAGTTCTTCAGTTGAGTCAGTCACAAAATTTAAACAACACTAATGATCATCTGAAGTTCCGGTCAGCCATCACTCCTGTTAATCAGAATGGTGTTCAGGGAATGCCATTGTCTGTTCAGAACAATAAGAGTCTCATTTCTGTTCAAAATTTGACCTCTGTTTTTAATGCCAAAACAAATTTTCCCATCTCAAATAAACTCCCAGATCCAAGACCAAAAATAACATCTGTCTCTCGCACTTCAGATGTAGGTATCTCAAACAATGCCTTGATGTTGGAACCATGCCCTCAAGGCACACAAGGGAGTGTAAGGATTGAAACTTTATCTTCTTCAGTGGCCTCTCAACATTCAGAATTTTCTTTGCCTTTGCTGGATCAAGGTAGGTATAATGATAGTTGGACAAGTGCGGTGCAGCCACCTGTGATCCAGACAAACTCTTACCCTCCTAGTGAATGTTTTAAACCGACAAATATACCACCTCCAGATAACATGGCTACTATACCCCTGCAAGGTGGGAATCTGACTGGTTCATCCATCACTTCACTGTCCAGGCAATCCCATGATTCAATGACAGATATGCATTCTGAAGGATTGACTTTAACTAACAGACCTGGGAATATAAGCAGTAATGTGCCATTTCAAGGGTGGGATGACCGTAATCACGATGCTACTCATCATTCAAATAATATGTTTGCATCAATAAACTCACTGACTGCAGTCAATGGTGCTACTGTTCCAACGGGCCATGCAGCAGCAAACTCAGCCACACAGAGAAATTTGGACTTTAACTTTTGTGATCCCTTACAAATGAAGCATGACGGGTTTGTGGAATTAACTGAAGAGATCTCATCCAAACAACATCAGGCGAATATCCTGAACCAGCAGAAGTCTCAACATAGTCATTTCTCTAATAATCTTGGTTCATTGGAAGATTTGGTCAGTTCAATGATGAAACAGGTAATATCATTTATGGTTATACAGAGTTTTTCCAAAAAGGTTTCTGTATTTTTTTTAATCATGTTGATTACACGAAGTGCTCTCATGCTTAACTGCTTTAAAGTTACTATTTAAAAATCTGTCTGTTTCGTAGGTTTCATTTAGATGCAATCACTGCATAATATATGCGAATCTTTTGATTAAGCTGATACCATCCCCACCAATCATAATTTTCACTCCTTTGTCACATACTTTCTGTATGTCATTCTCCTTTGATTATATAATGTTTAAGCACTGTTATACTTGTCCTGCACACTGCAAAGGAGTTGAACAGTTACATTATAAGCATTTGGTGAAATTCTGCTTTTCCCGCATGATAAAATTTATGGGCCATATATTTCGTTAGTGTTCATTGTGGTAAATCTGCCAAATAAGAGCAACTACCTTCATCCTTTTAACTTTCATATTGGCTAAATCCATCTTATTTGTCTATCCTGGATTGGTTAAATAACTTGTCTAGAGAGTATTATATCCGGTTATTTTAGCATTTATGATCTAGTATTCTAGTATTTATTGATTATGCAGCTGTTTTATCTTGTATCTGTCTTCAATATTTCCCTCCCATACTCATTCAGTGCCCATGTTCATGCCATGCAGGAGAAAGACAGGCTGAAGTTATTGGATGAAAACCTCATTTGCGATAATTACCCTGGTGGGTTATCTATGTGATAGAAGATCTTCCAGCACATAGCAACATGTGTCTCCATGTTGATGAGTTTTATAGTTCTCATTGTGTTTAACCACTTTTGTCTTCCTGTAGTTTACTGTAGAGTTTAGCTTCTCCAGGTTACTCTGTACTGAGCAAAGTTCTGTAGGTTCTAAGTGCTTTCTAATTTTATACACATGCATTGTTGTCCCAGTCTGGGTCCAGCATTGCGTTATCAAGTTATTAATCACTTTGTTTGATCTCCGTTGACATGTTGGCCTGCAAATTGGACCTTAATCTTCACTCACAGTCATGCTTGCAGTGAGAAGAGAGACTCGGGCCAGGTGGAACTCAGTAGACAAATGGGTACCCACCTGAACCCTGAGTTTTTCTCACACCTTTCTAGAGTGATCAGGTAATGCAACTTTGTTAAATGTAAGTGATTACGATGATGAATGACAATAAACACGATCCTCCCTTGGAAATGTTGTCTTAACCAAAATTATGCATTTAGTTTTATTTACTGACATTGCAGTATATACAAATCTTGTGACGCATGCACGAGGAAACTTATCTAATATTTGATTCGTTTGAAGTAAGATTATTTCATAAATCGGAATGCATAGTTATAAGCTTTTATCTGTGAAGTTACTGATATAGTAATAGTTTTGTAATTCATGATGTGTGAATATGCTTAGTACAGTTTGGATTATCAATAACTACATATTTTGATATCTAAAATAGACCATTACTGATAAAGGAATCGAATCTCTTTTTCTGGATAAAGCTAAACAGAAATGCTTTTCTGCGTTGCAGTATTCTCGAGACCCATCACAGACCAAGTTTACGAAACTTTTAATTCACCTTTACGTGAAAAGGTTAAAAAAGTGATGAAAAGGATAAAATTACTTACACCCACGATTTCAATTTTATGCCAACCGTCACGTCAATGCATCTGCAATGAGAATAATTCGGTGAGGCATGGACTGTGGAATAGTTTGGTTTTAATCCATTTTTAGTTTTTGTTAGTGCAAAATAGTTAAATATATTTTTTATAAAAACTTGTCAAGTAAAGAAAATATTATATAAAGACCCTTGTTCTATTTTTTTTATTGTCATTATCACAATTTCCATTCACGTATTCATAAGTAAAGCACAATGTCATTTAAAATTGTACAATAATTTGTTATTATGAAACTACTATAAGTACAACTAAACTAGAAAACAACTCGTCAACAATTACATTTATTAATTGCTAATTAATCAAGATACATAACATCATATTTAAATATAATAAGTGGTTTGAATACCATGATTGGAGTGAGCCCAGGGTTACATTTATATAAAATTAACTTTGAATAATTAAAAATAAGAGATTTTTTTTTTTAATGATACCGTAAAATTGTGCTTATACTTCGACTTATAACTAACCTTTGCTGACATAAACCTGTTAAAATTAAATTTCATAACTGACCTTTCTTTTTCCCACAACTGAAATCATAAAGAAATTTGGTTAGCTTTTAGTTCTGCACTTACCCTTGCTTTCTGGGGAAGGCCCTTTATTATACCCCTTATTTGCTTTCGGATAAAACCAATAATCTGAGCAAGGTACACAATCAGCATTTCATTGATGAAGATACAGGACTAAATGACGCAGTGGAATTAATTTTAGCATTAAGGTTTCAGTATAGCCTATGATATGTATGAATGGAAATTAAAAAGTCATCGATAGAAGAAGCAATTTATTAGTAACTAAACAGGATTTGCAGCCAGTAATAGCAATCACCCTTTCCCTTCTGCGAAAGAAAGTGTGTGGGATAAAAAATATGGGCAGACACTTTGGAATCTGCCAGTTTTGCATCCAAATCCATGGACTCAAAAATTGAAGCCACAAAGTTCTGGCTTCTTTGAGAAGTGACATGCAGAAGCTTTTAGCAGAGAATGGCATCAACATCAACCACATTGGTCCAGCTCATGCACACATGGTTCACCCACCCATACAACAGAACACCATCACTCTGGGACCTACTTTTTCTTTACTTGTTTATGCTCTGCAGTCAAGGAAGAGCTGTGGTGAAATCGGGGAAGAAAAAGAATATTCTTCATTTAATATTTAGTTTGATGAAGACTGTGATGGAAAAATTTAAAATTTAACTGCATGCAAAGCCTTGCTCATTTTTGTCAATTTTATTTTCGACTCAGTTATAAAATCTCCAAAAAATGCGTCGTCCTCTTGTATAGCCGGTCTCAATTCAATTAATCCTCTTCCATACTGAAATAGGCGTTCAGAGAAAAATGGCAACTCATAAATATAAGAATTAAACTTGGTTCATGGAAATTTCTCAGTTCTTTGCTCACTCTGAAATAGAATGAAGGGTAACGTGCCGTGTAGTATACAATTGATCATACTCTTCAACTCCTTTAAATATAAATTCGTCTAAACAACAATACGTAGAAAAAGAAGAACAATTTCTAACCGAGTTAGTGGCAAGGGATTTAACCACTACCGCTATATGTTATAGTGACTTTTGTTTATAATTCACTTCATTTCTAATGTACTAAAACAAGGTTGACTAGATTACACGGTACAATACATATCTTTCTACTTTTGCATTTAACCATCATCCATTACAATGCCCCAGCATCCTATTTCTCTGGGTTATCATTCTACTGAGCATCAGTCATAGTTTCATCCATTATAGTATTACTTTTCTCTTTGTCCGGAAGAGTCTGTATTTCATTCGTATCTTTTACCAGGCTTGAGCAGCTTTCTTTTATAGGTTCAGATTCTATTATCATATCTTTACTCTCATTGTTTGCGGAGTCTTGAGGGGTTGGCAGTGATTTGGCGCCCAAAATCTCGCTCTGCGACATAACCTCTGATTTGTTCTCTGAATTTGACATTGGAATATCCGCAGCAGATTGTTCTTCTGTGGGTGTTAGAATTCTGTTGATGTCTTTGCAAATGGTTTCTAGTGGTGAGAAATTCTTCCCTACATGAAGCTCTGCTGGTTCTCTTGCCAAAGAAGTTTGAACTTGCACATCCATGGGGTTTTCCTCGACTATCTTGCACATCTGCCAACACAGGAAATATTATTGATATAATATAGACCACCACTTCTTTAATTGAATGAAAGCGATCTTCGTGAAGCGCAGGTCACGGTACTTTTACCTCATTGTAAAGACGAACTAACTCCAATCGATTAGGATCACTATCACAAGCAGCCGAAATTTCTTCTGTAGCTGCAGAAAATGGCAGCACTACAAATAAGTGTTCTGGTCTTTCTTTCCCCCTTCTCAGTTGGGTATGCAGATAGCTTTTGTATATGGTAGAAAACATCAAAGGGGAAAAACAGGAAAGGGAAAAAACACAATAAAAAAATAACAGAAATACTGACCACATCGGTAAAACACCTGGAGAGATTATTTCATATTCTGAGGGCATTATTCACATTTGTTTAATATTTAATCTGACAACATATTAGATTTCGGAGCCTCGTGTCATATTTTAATTTTCTAGGAGAACTACTCGAGTAATCGATATTTACCCTCCGTTATCTGATGCAGACTAGGTAAGTGATTGTCTAATATAGACAAAATGTATCCAATGAAAAGAACATAGAATTATACCTATAGTTTCTACTTGCGGTAGTTGATCAATCATTTGGGTGTCAGTTTCCACTAATTTAGGAGCCTTGGGTTCACTTTTAAGTTCGTCATTTGATTTTGGATCGCCCTGCAAATAAAGTTCATTACGAAGAACGTAAGACCACAAGCAAGCCGAGAAAACAATTTCAGATACAATCATGGATTCTGTATTGATTTGTAATGCTGTAAGATGTGCCACTGGCAATAATTGAAAACCAAAGCAAACAAAAAGTTCCAACAAGTAAGAAAATGAATGATTTAACAGGAATGGGAAAATGAGAAGATACTTCAGCAGCAAATATTAACATCTAAAATGTTTTAAAATACCAGTAACCTTTTCGCCTTGTAGCTAATCACGGAGACAACTCTCTTATTACGGTCTTCCATTATATGTTACTAATAATTTAAAAAATACAAAAAGGAGAGTATATACACAAGGATCTCTAACAGTCATCATTAATAATGTAATGTATGCCCAGCTTTTTCAGCCATAACAACGATCAATAATGCCAAGAAAATAAGTTCCCAGGTATCTAAAGTTGGGTACGTATAGAAAGGGCATTCCTCCCCTCGTGCATTTTCTAATGAGTTATTTCTTTCATTATCTTCCATAGCCCATTAAAAAAATTCTGCCATGTTTGTTATGTTTCATCTCTTATCCTAGGTATATAGCTAAATTCTAGCACTCTCAAACTACTAGTTCATTCGATTGGAAGAACCTATGGAAACTTTAATTAAAAAAACAAAGCATCTATGATCAATTTATGATTATTTAAGGCAATTATTTAAGAGAATTTAACACCATGACACTTACAAAGTACTCTTTCTGGTACTCAGCATTAAGCCCTTTTTCCAAAAGAAGAACCCTCTTTTTTATAAACTCAACCTGTCTTCTCTGCATGTCTCTAAAATGATATAATATGGAGGAGTCTTGATATAATTGTGCTTGATTCCTGGCATCACCAGAACCCTGCGCACCATCGGCTGGTATATCACTTCCACCATTTTCTCTAGATTGATTGTTGGGTACTTCGGCATTTGTCAAATTTGCACCATTTTGTGGCTGAGAACCAACTTGTCCTGGAACTGGTAAGTTTATAAAGGGAAGATTCAACTCCTGACAGATGACCTCCTGAATTTTCAGATCCTTGTCATCAACAATAGCTTGCCACCTTCCATAACCATGCCTTAGGTAGAAAGAATTGTTTAAGGAATACATCAGCAAAAAATAACCCATGCAAATTATAAGTAGAAAACTTTGAAATACCAAAGCCTATAACCACAAATCAAGTCAAACATAGCAAAGCAGATAGAAAAATGAACATGAGTTTTTTTTTTTATAATTAAACCCACAAATATTTAATGGCTAATATCACAGAAGATAGGAGTATTAAAATATATACTTTAAAACAGAACGCAACAAAACCAAATCATGCTCCTCCTTCCATATCTTCGCTCCCTTCAAACCTGGATAGCGTAATAAGATGTCATCTGAAAACAATGGAGTTTGAGGATGTTGTGACGCAAACTTCACCTGTCATTCCACATCCCCAGAGTAAAAAGACACATCAGCTAGAGGGCATTTAAGTTCAAAAACACAATTAACCACACCGCAGTCAAAAAATTAAATAAAAAAAAATGAATGAACCCTGAAAGAGAGAGATGAGTTTATTGATTCAATGTCTTAGATTATCATTATTATCAGAATCAACAAAAAAGAAAGTGCGACATTATTATAAAAGAAACTATGCTTTTCCCTAAATGAAAGTCTATAACCATTTTTAAATAGGTGAACCACATGGTTCAATCATAAAGTCTACTTAACTTTGTATTGATTAAACTTTATTTTTGTATAAAAAAAACAACCATCTCACTCACAGTGACCCTTTTTATATAGTCACTTGATTAAAATCATAAATATTGAAGCATAAAGTTTCATGCTCATTATATATTTCCAAAAACACTGTACACAATGGTATCGAAGCAAATAGAGAAGTATCTAATAGTTGCACATGCATCCAGATGCTATCCCAAAACTTTAGAGTAATAGTTGAACTCATGAATAGCTTCACATGAGATGACACCAAAAGCATATTTAAAAACAAAAACACCAAAAAGATTTTGGTAAAAATATATTTAGTATGAAACAACTAACCACTCAGACTGCTAATTATGGGTTACCCACTAATCATCCTTTGCTCCTTGCAATCCAATTCAGTGGTTAATTGTCCCTAAACTGAAAATATTTCTTTTACCAAGAGTGCCTTTCTAAAAACTCTTACCGACCTACATATTGCAGAAAGACCTGGGGAATAATAATGAAAGTTCAAATACGAAAGTTCAGTCAAAACTTACCTTGTCCCTTATCAAGAGCAGGACTGCAATCCTTACAAGTACATCTTGGATTCGTAGTCCATCTTTTGGTACACCATCTGCAGGAAAATTATAAGTAAAAAAAGGAAAAATATTGGAAAATGCTAAGATAATAAACAAAGAAAAAGGGGATGGGGTTGATGCAAAAGAAGGAAATATAATGATAGCAATTAAGATCTATCACCTGTGAATGTAGAAGACTCGGTTATATCTTCAAAAATATGAGACAAGAAAAGGGTTCCATAACTGAAAAAAAAAAAATAA
>Ga0099823_1002566_pt1 | contig 16477 bp, 10 predicted proteins | sample CowpearedBW_FD_76831 | JGI IMG/M metagenome (GOLD analysis project Ga0099823, IMG submission 76831) | Root nodule microbial communities of legume samples collected from California, USA - Cow pea red BW | ecosystem: Host-associated > Plants > Roots > Nodule | place: USA: California | collected...
ATATATATATATATATATATATATATATATATATATTTAAGTTTTTTTAACTTAACCATTATTTTAAAGTTAACAATCTTTAATTAAATAAATAAAAATATTTATAATAAAACTATAAAAATGATTTATATTTAATTTCATAATTATAATAATAGTAATTGTTATTATATTATTTTTTTATTATCATAATGAAAAGTAAAAGAAAATATATACATTAAAAAAAATATTATAGTAGTACATTTTATGCCATCCTTAATCCACTGACATTGCAACGTCAGTGATTTAGAAATCTGAACTGGGATAATTATTTCACCAAAATTAAATAAATATAGACTGCATTAGGAGAGCCAAATTTAACAGTTGTTATGAAAAGAAACATAAAATAAAACCTAAAAAGGTGAGAAAGCAATTATGCATATACTCTTCTAAAGCTGGGTCCCTCACAAACAATGAACGTTATCAACAAAAATTAGGTCAAAATCATTATAATTATTAACATTTTTGGAACCACTTGGAAACAAAACAGTAAAAAACTTATTATTATAATATTAAAAATAAAATCATAAAGGAATTTTTAAAAGGTAACAATAAAAATTTATTTTTTACATTATTTTTTAAAGTATTTTATTAAAAAAAGTATTGCATATTTGGAATACATGTCATGCATTGGCTGGAAAGACATTTTAAAATGATTGAACAAAAATTATAGCCGTTGGAACTGAGTCACATCACTCTCTTTCTTACTCTGTTTCAGGAATCCAAGAAGAAGAAAATCATCATCCACTCACAATCTCTGTTTCCACACATCATTATTCTTTAATCCAATTCAAACAACCACATCCATTCCAATTTTCTCTGGTTACAGATAATAATTCCGTTGCAAAACCTCACACGAAGAATGAAGGGTGTGAAAGGAAAGTTTCTAAAGAAGCTCAAATCGATAAAGCCAATCGGGTATCTCAAGCAAGATCGAATTCTCCAACTGAAGGCCTCAGATGGGTACGTCGATTTCCTTCCAAAGATTCCGAGTTTCAACCTGCATGCCCCATTCGTTTTCCGGGAAAACAAACCCGACAAAACTGTTCGGAGCAGCGAGGAAGTGAAAATGCAGGAAGAACCTGAGGTCATAGACGTGGCAGAGCTGATGAAAGACCTTGAAGAAGAAGAAGAAATGGATTTGGAAGATTACAGTGACAACAAAGAGAACATAGGTCCGTGTCCGGTGAAACCCCAACAACACAACAAGGGTGTTTTGCAGAGTGGGAACAGAGCAAAAACAGAGTCAAAACAGAGAGGGGTTTTGGAGGAAAAAAAGTCTTCACCGGCAAGAGTTGATAGTAACAGCAACAGGAAAACCAAAACCAAAACCCCTTTGTTAGATTCCGACATTCCATCATTCCGGAGACCAGACTTGAACTCTGGCAGCCTATTTGATCCGAATCTGCTGGCGGCGTTCGAGCAAGCCGTGAAGGAACATGCTAGAATGGCGGAAGAGCAGAGAAAACTCCGAGTTGAAGAAGAATCTTCACAGAAAGTGGAAGATGACGATCCTGACGCTGACCCTAACCCTTTGATGCTCTTTGAAGAGAAGTGTCCACCAGGGGGAGATGGCACTGTGATTTTCTACACCACAACGCTTAGGGGAATCCGGAAGACATTCGAAGACTGCAACAAAGTTCGCTTTTTACTTCAGAGTTTTAAGGTTTTGTATTTTGAGAGAGACATATCAATGCACAAGGAGTTCAGGGATGAGTTGTGGTGCAGTTTGGATGGGAAATTAGTGCCTCCAAGGCTTTTTGTGAAGGGAAGGTACATTGGTGGGGCAGAAGAAGTTCTTAGTTTGCATGAGCAAGGAAAGTTGAAGAAAATCTTAGAAGGGGTTCCGATGGATTACTCCAATGGCCCTTGTGAAGCGTGTGGAGGGATAAGGTTTGTGCTGTGCTTCAAGTGTAATGGTAGCCACAAGGTCATGGAAGAAAATGGAGAGAACAATCAGTGTTCTCAGTGTAATGAGAACGGGTTGATTTTGTGCCCTCATTGCTGCTAGCAGAGGAAAACTATGTCAGTTATTAACACTTCTGTTTTCTACCTATTGTGATAAAGTTCTATACTCGGTGTGTTCTATCTATTGTAACAGAGTTTTTGTACGTAAATTTGTGGAACTGCATTGTTTTTTCTTTCTTTTTGTTACTTATCATTCTTTCAATTTTTTCACTGGTGATAGGCACTTGGCATGGCCTGTTTGTGCTGGTTCTTGGACCAATCTTAAAGTCCTTAGAATTTCAGATTCAGTGTGCCTTTTGATGTATTTAGTTTTATACCTTAATAAAAGGATTCTACCGCTTGAATCAGAAGCCATTGAATTATCACTTCCTTCTCTTCTGTTTCTTATCATGTTGTCTTAGAGTATTTCATTGTGTTTGTTGATGCTTGGATAAAAGTTGAAATATGTTTGTAAAAGTACTTTTGTGTTTCTCTGATAATATAACATGCTCTTAATTGTTTGAAATACATTGAAGAGTTACTGTAAACGTATGATACCGTGTCCAATAGTCTCAAGAATTGCATTAGTGTTAATTTAATTTGCTCAGTTTTATTTCATTATCTTGTCTTTCTATTGTGCTGATCAGACACTGAATCAGTGTTCAAAAAAACTACCATAATATCATCATTGATTAGCAGCGTAAGATCTTAGAAAAAACATAACAATGCTGCGGAGGACCTTTGATTTTTCTTAATTAGGCATTGAAAATGTTGAATCCCAGTTATGATATTAAAAACTGTAACAGAAAGTTTCAACACTCGTTACCTGGTTCATTATGTCTTCGATAGGTTTCATCTTTTGCTGTGGAGTAATCACAACAGTAAATTCATAGTTCGTTTTGAAATATTAAAAGACATTAATTCAACCAATGCAGTTTAGTCAAATTTCCTATCAGTAACGTAAAATCATCAATATATATATTAATATTCCCGTGAATGGTTTAATCTGCATGCCAAACATTTTTAATCATCTCTTCTTTTCTTTCTCCTCTCCTCAATTTTCACACTTTGTTCAAAACCTTAACATGATGCATCTTCAAACCCCCTTTTTTCTCTCATTCTCAGCATTGTTTCTAGGTTTCTTTTGTCACTGTTCTGCAACAAAATTCACAGTGGGGGATTCTGCAGGCTGGATTATTCCACCATATCCAACATACTACAATAATTGGACACATTCCCATTTCATAACAGTAGGCGATTCTATTGGTAAAATCCCAATAAGAAATGCTCTTATACTTAAAGGATTGTTTTGAAATATCTCTGCTAGATAGAAACATAATTGGAAAGTTCAATTCCTTCCTTCCATAAGATCTATAATTTATTTCTCATGGCTATAAAATATCACTACCCTTTTGAATCTTTATATATTAACATGGCAGTTCTGATGGCTTTTGAAATGTTAACACAGAATTCCAGTTCGATGACAAATTCTACAACCTAATTCAGGTATCACAACAAGAGTACGAGCATTGCACATCACTTGAGCCTCTAAGGATATTCAATAGTAGCCCAGTAATTCTTCCACTGAAGGAAAAAGGTGTGTTGTTCTTCACATGCAGCATCTCAAACTACTGTTGTCTAGGCCAGAAGGTGGTGATTTCTGTTCATGAAGGTTCTTCACCAAAACCCCCATCACCATCACTTTCACCTTCACCTTCACCCTCTCAAGTGCCAATCATAATCTCTCCTCCACAACTATCACCAAATGGGTCTGCTCCTCAACCTCATGGATCTAGTGGCATGAGTAGCCCTCCACCTCCTGCTGGAAACACTTCAGGAGGCAATGCTGGGAACTCTCCTGTGCCATCTTCCACACAAGGTCATGTGAATAATGCAATGACCTTGGCCAGTGGGAGAAGTTTCACTCTGTCTCTGGGGCAAGTTTTATCTATTATTGGTGTTTCTTTGGCTTTTGGGTGATGCAGTAGTGTATAGGGGGGGGTGGAACATGCATGCAGAGTACGTGATTTTACACTAATTAGATTGATTTTCTAGTGGTTTGCTTTTCAATTTAGATTCTCATCGTATTGTAGTGTTGTAAGAGGATATTTTAATTTTCTTGCTTGCTTTTTAATATCTTGAGTTTGGATTCCTTCATTGGAAACATAGCTAGCTTCTTTGTCTTAGATATGTACGTGAACAAACATACTCTAACTCATGACTCTGACTAGGTATTGAATATAGTAAGGACTAGGTATACCATATTGAATATATTAAAGATTATGTATATGATTAATCTCCCTTATGTAATGTATTATAATCATAAAACTATAGACTAAGCCCAAAATAAAAATACTGATAGAAAAGAAATAATAATTGATAAACAAAAGATAAAAGATAAGATATCTAAGATATCTAACATTTTCCATTGCAAGCTTGCCTGAGATAACCAACACTATGGACAGGCATTGACATTTCTGGCAAATCACAACCATTATCTTAAAACATTACATCATTTCAAGTCAAATAAAGAAACCCTCCTTCCAATTTCCATGAAAAATGTTCTAGTTTTCTTTCCCTTCAATTAAAATCAATACTCAACATTGAAGCACCCTATAAAGGGTCAATAAAAATATGAAACACTACAAAGTTTTGCTTACATCTGATAGGGCTATTGTGGTCCTACAAACTGGACATGTCATGTTGATTCTCAACCAAGGATCAACACACTTGACATGGAAGAAGTGACCACAGGCAGGCAGCACTCTGAGTGAATCACGGTCTTTGTAATCCATCAAGCATATGGAACAGCTTGAAGAGCTACTACTAGTGCTACCACACAATTTGGCTTTGGAAAATTGGAGACTCGGAAAGTTGCAAACACTCTGATCTATGCAAGGCTCAGGTGCCTCCACAGTGATTGTGGTGTGGTTGGAGTGTGTCACAGCAGCAGGAACAGAAGGAGCAGTGCGTGGAATATCCGTAGAACACAAATAAGCCGCAAGTGTGACGATAAGAGTCAGAATAATAAAGCTCACTAGCAATAACACAGACTCCTCTGAACTATTCATCATATATGTTCATCACAGATATTGGAAAATGGATGCATTAATCTATTTATGCATGGTTTTGGAATTCCTGCTAGGGAATGACCTTGAACGTTAGCTTTTAATTTTATCATGTTTTTATGTGAAGTCTATTTTGGCATGTACCAAAGTTATCAGATATGTAGTTTGTAGCAGCTGCGTACCGTTTATTCATAGTTCAAAACTATCTTCGATGCTTCCTATGATCGATTGTGACATCGATCTAATTCATAGTCAATACCATTCTTTGTCAAATTTTGGATTTTTATTTGTTTATTGTGAATGAGTTAGAAGAGCAATCATGGTGGGAAAAGGAAATAGTAATCTTCGTTTTATTTTTCTTGGCCATTTGTAAAATGTACGTGTTCGACTCACGAGTCAACTATGTGTAATTTATGAGATATCATTCATTTTCTTTTTTCTGAATTCTATAGATTCTGTTCAAGTTAAATAAATTAAAGGATAATGTTTATAAATTATTCTTCACTTCCATACTTATCCAGTATGAGGCTTTTGGTAAAATAAAATGGCAATAGTTTTAATTAAATAGTTTTTGTAATATGTACTCATGAATTATATGATTTTTTTTATAAATCTTTAATATTTAAAAGTACCCTGATAAATTTAAACTTGAGTTTGATTATCTCATTTAAAGGAAAGATAATTTATTAACCGATATGATAAAAAAACGTTTGTACTGCATGTCTACCAAACTACTTATTTAAAAAGAGGCAAATTGACGTTGTTAAATTATTTTAAATAGTTAAAGAATAATAATCATGGCGAAAATATGGAATAATTTGAGATGGTAACATAATTTGAAAAAAAAAGGCAATAAAATAAAAGAAATAAGTTATGATGATTATCATTTTTCAATGTAGAGGAAAGTAGGTATGAGGAATTGAGCAGAAGTGGATGAGAAATAATTGATAGTATATAATGGAGAGTTGATGATGAATAGAATACAAGAGTGGAATATCAAGTGGAGGGAGGAAGAAGTGAAGGTTGAAGAGATGATTTTCTACATATGGGACAAGTTGAATGCAACCTAAGCCATGGATCAACGCAAGCAAGGTGAAAAATATGGTCACAGCGAGGAAGTAGCCTCAACATGTCACCCTCTTTGTAGTCACCTAAGCAGATGGAGCAGCTACAAGAAGGGATGCTGCTTGAACTTGAACTCTTCTCTACTTCCGAGTATACGAGTTTCGGATACCTTTCAAAGCTTGTGTCAATGTCATCGAGTCTAAGGCCAACCCCTTGTTCAGCTGAGTCTTCATCTGTTGCGGGATGAGATGCTGGAATTCCACCCAAAATATTTAGCATGTTGGGACCTCGAGCCATGCGAAGGCGCACACATGAAAAAGTCACCGTCAGAAGTAAGACCACCGACCCAATTACAAAAGCTACTCCATATGCGAACCCATCTGAGTTAAAACCATAGTCTTTAGTGGATGTGCTGTTGTTCATCTTCGACTCAAAATAGGAATCAGATTTGTATGATGGAATTGCTTGTTATGCTCCTTTATTTGGTGATTGACGAGGTTTAACAAAATTTTATGAGGTAGGCTTCATCGTAATTTTGGGGGTCAACCTTTCTACATCCTTTTCATATTTCATGTTCGTTAGCTAGTTGGCTTCTCGTTTGGCGAGAAGTTTCCGAGTTCTGTAGCAGGACAGTGACTTCGTGCAAAGCTAAATACTCTCTCCGTGTGTGTGTGTGTGTGTTTGTGAATGTAATAACTTCCTAGTCAATTAGTTTTGAATTGTTATCGACTGAGGAAAAACGGAATAGTAAATCCATTGTAGCGGCCAAAATTCGATACTAGAAGACATAAATTAATTAACAACTTCTGCAAGTTGACCATAAATGTGTGTATACAAATACCAGCATTGCGTGTACGTGATTGCGGGTTAAAACAAGAAATATTCAAAATTGGCTTTTTAATTTCGGCAGTATTTTGATTGTGCATTAGTTCTCAAGGATTACTTTGTTACTCTACAATTACAATAATATTTAAGTTCGATAACACACTAAAAAAAACACCCATGTGCATGCGAAAGATTTTGCACAAGATCAATAAACTTTAATATTGTTATAATTATAAATAGACTATTAAAATCATCTTCTGGAGACAGTACAGTTTGGATAAGGAAGGTGTATATAAATCAAGTATTTCCTTTTCCAATGATGAGTTTCATACAAATAACAAGGACGATTCCACATGGTTTATTACAAGGAAAAATGAAAGATAAAAGTATAAAATGGCAACATCTTTACAAGGGCTTGCTCGTGACTGCACTATGATAGAAAAAAAAAAAAAAGAATCTTTAACCACGTATGGATGCCCGAGGGACAGCAGGTAAACCCAGTTCGTCCTCAGTCTGTCAAGGTCAAAGTCATCAATCAGGGTCAGGTATGCTATCATTTAAAACAAAAATAGCAGTAAATGGAGTAACTTATTCAGTTCAGATTCTTGTATTGAACAGTGTCAACAATCACTTATCAGTAATCAGTTAACCAGACCAATAGATCTTGTGATATGCCTAAGCTACACAAAGTTTGACACAAATAATGATGAACACACGAAAACTAAGCAGTGAGTGAGGCACATCCTTCCGATAAGTTATATCATCATATCATACATAAGAATGCGACCTAACATCTCTAAATTTACCATGCTATACAGTACTCCTTCCTGTCGGCACCAACATTAACCCAAATTACTTGGTACAAAAAGAAAGGTAAGTTAATTAATCTTTATGTTACTTACCTATTTTAACCTTAATAATAAACATTTAAAATTTGTGTGTGAATTAAAAAATTAAGTCTTATAAGAATTGTACATAAGGGGCAAAATGTTATACCTGGGCATTGGATCTGCCAGGTGGCACTGCCGTTTGTCCTGTTGGAGCAGGAGGTAAGTTAAGCTCTGCCTCCAAATCAGGTTCTTTATCAGGTTGGAGGTAAGATGGGACCCCATCAGCTTCAGTCTCATTTCCCATATCTAATTCCAATGCATCTAGTTCTGTTTCACCGAAAAGAAAAAATAAAGAAACAGATCACTGAGGCCGCTTCATGATAGAAGAAAATAAAATTGGGGAGAGGGGGTTTGTTCCCCTGAAAATTTGATGAAGTGCAACAACTATCTCAGGCTTAACCAAATTCTTCACTTACCACCCATAAGTTCATCCTCGTCAATGTCATCAGGCACGTTATAGCTTCTACCCAAAGTCTCTTGGATCTCATTACTTACATCCATGAGGTCCATCATCTCATCTTGCAAGTTCTATACATTGCATGGATCAACAGTTAAACCCCAAAATTTTCAATATTTACCAGATAGAAGAAGATATAAGAGAAAAGTAAAGAGAATACAAACATCAATATCTTGGATCTTCACAGTTTTCATCATTCCCTTCAGCTCCTTGTTAGCAGACTTCAGAGCTGACATCTGGAAAAAGGATGGGGTAGAAAAGAAAAAAGCGTAACCAATTGAATCTAAATTCTATATCAGCATAAGAAAATTGAGGTCATCTGACTCTAGAAAACCAAAATATAGTAGAGTTTGTGACAACAAAAGTACAAGGCATAATGTAAAACATCTCTATGAAGAGACCCCTCCCAAATGACAGACGATTCATCCCCTACCTCATGACCTACCTCTCATGAGGTAGGCAGCAGGTTCCAAACAGGGTACAGACAAAGCTCCGCCTCGAACCATGCCCCTTAAAGCGCTACCAAGACAAATGAATGTTTTATAGTGAATATGGGTACCCCAAGGAACGACACTTTATATAGGATACAATTGGCATTGTCAAACTTCTAAATATTTACAGATGGTGACAAACATCTAGCTGATTTGAATTTAAATGTTAAGATGCAATAAATAATACAACAAAAGCAGGCCCAGTATTGCACAAGGCTACCATTTTTGTAGGGACTACAGAAGTTCAAATAAAAACAGTGTTAGCTAACTACTACAAAGAATGTTTTCCTGCATAAAAACATGTGACCAGTATAGGTCACAAGGTAGTAGTCCCTCTTCCAGAGTTCACCCTCGTGGTAAATTATAAGCTTCCCCATACAGTTAGAATACTGATAATAAGCCTCGGCACCTAATAACCTTGGCAAAGGTGCAACAATGCAACCAATCATAGCATTGGCTTTCAAAGAGGGAAACAAGAAGCTTTCATAAATTTATTTGATTTAATTTATAGAATTTTGTTAAAGTTATACGTCTTCTATCATAAATTAAACCATTCACATATTATTGCACAGAACAAAGAAATATCATATACGCAGATGGATGTGGGATAAAGAGTTCCATATAAGGATCACAAAGATAACTATGAGTGCTTTAACACGTACAGTTTGTTGGGCGTCTTTAATGCCCTCGGAAGCAAATTGAACTTGATCGAGATTGAACGTCTGATTGTAAAGCATGTCACGCTGCCCTTCATACCTGACCAAAGGCATAGAACACTGCTATATGAATACAGCTACATAATACTCATTCACGGGTATTGTTATACAAATAAAATGAACAATTATAAATCATTTCATTTGCTTAAGTCCAACTTAGGACACGTTGAGAATAAAGATGCCGAGTACTTCTTCTAGTCATCCTTAGTCCAGGTTATAGATAGCCCTTTGAGTTAAGCAAGAACTATTACCATCATGAATATGTATACAAGGAAAACAAGACTTCTACAACATGATAAGGAAATCCAACATTCCACAGTTAGTACATAACTATCAAAGTGACACGACCCACAGTAAGCATAGCAAAATAACCTGCAATGATTGTATGACATAACGTGATGAAACGAAATACCATAACTTTCTATCTTGAAATGTTTAGTGACTGTAAAGGATAATCAAGCAAGAATTGGCAATGAAAGATAACCTCAAACATCAGTCATCTTTGGTGAGTCAAGCCAATTCAACGTTAATATTGTGCCAATTTGTAAGCACATTTTTTTTTCTTGACATAAAACTTTACTTTTAATGCAAATATAATTTGTATAGATCATACTAAGCAGAAACTAGAAGCGAGAGGTCACAGATTTGAAACACGCACAATACAAATCATCGCTACAGGGAAGTTTGCTACTACTGCAGGTCCACCTTCATTTTGTGGCAGAATCATACGGGTCACATGCATAAGCAGACATGATTTCTAGTTCTGGGTTAAATCTTGTTGACAGCTAAGCCGATGAATGCACCTGTCTTAATATTAATTTTTCTTTATTTTATTTAAGAAAACCATCCATTTTACGATTTGGGGTATTTTAATTTTAAACCCTTTTTTTTTTCACTCCTATTAACTCTTGTCAACGTCTTTTTCATTTTCCATTTAAGCACTTTCAACAAGGTCCCCTACTATTATCAACATTCAGTAACATTTAATCCTTTGACCAATGTACTACTATTAGTCTTTTATCTTCCTACTCTAACTTCCCCCTTTCAACATGGACATTCTGCACTTGCAAGTTCCCCTTTTAACGTCAACATTCAGAAACATTCATCCATTTTACGATTTGGGGTATTTTAATTTTTAAACCTTTTTTTCACTCCTATTAACTCTTGTCAACGTCTTTTTCATTTTCCATTTAAGCACTTTCAACAATTGCCCCTACTATTATCAACATTCAGTAACATTTAATCCTTTGACCAATGTACTACTATTAGTCTTTTATCTTCCTACTCTAACTTCCCCTTTTCAACATGGACATTCTGCACTTGCGAGTTCCGCTTTTAACGTCAACATTCAGTAACATTTAAGTTTCCCTGCTGTGTCTTCTGTTTTCCCATTTAAAGTTTCCCTGTTTAACATCAACATTCAGTAACATTTATCCTTTAACCAATGTACTATTATTAGTCTTTTGTCTTCCTACTATAACTTCCCCCTTTTAACATGAACATTCCGCACTTGCGAGTTCCGCTTTCGAACTTCCCAAATCTCTAAGAATATCAGCTTTCCACCCTTTCCAGACACGCAATTGATAAAACTTAGTGGAAATAGCAGTTTAGCTTTACCAAATTTCAGATCAATGATCTTTAACTAACTCAAAGCTATCCTATTATTCAGCTATTTTCACATATTCAATCATTTCCCATCTTTGATCCACAATTTCGGCTCAGCCAATTTGATTATTTAACAAGTCAAGTAAACTAATAAACAAACAAGGTGCAAACTCACATTCGTTTTTGCTTAAGAACTCTCATGGCTCTAGCTTTAACAGCTTCCTGGGCCGGACCAGGTCTAGTTTTCTTGATCTGCTCTTTATATCTACTTAGCTCGGCATCAAGCTTTTTAATCTTATCATCCACCGTGTCACCTCGTTTAGTAATCTGGAATATGTACACAACAATTAGCAACTTACGAAACCAAGTCAACTGACTCAAAAGGAATAAAAACATCGATGTGAAAACAAATATCAAAGTAAAAACTTAAGAAACAAACAGAAAACATGGATTTTACTCAACAGAATTACGAAGAACAAAAATCCAAAATCCAAAATCCAAATAAACGAAAGACTTCAATTGATAGAATCCTAACTTAAAAAACGAGCTGTAATCTAAAGTATCATTCGTTCCGTTTTAGGGTTTGAAGCATAACGTCATTCATTAACTTAGCTTCAAGACACGGATTCCGGTGCGAAAAGTGAACAGATCTGCAAATAAACGAAATTGAAAAATTGAGAGGGAGAGAGGAAAAACCCTTTCGGAAGCATCCTGAATGGAAGGAGGAGGCTCCTTGTTCTTCTTGACACCGAATACTCTCTTCATCGTTGGGATCTCACTCTACGCCTTTGAAATTGAATGTGGGAGAGAAGAGGAAGGAAAAGAACAGAATGAGGGAATAAGGTAAACGAAGAGACTTTGAATTTTGGGGTTTTGCTTAACGCTATAAACCACCGAATCGGGATGGGAACTTTCTCGTCAATTTCTGAGAGCTGCAATAGAAGCTTCCATTGAAATATTCCTACTATATATAGCGAGATTGCGTTTCCGCTAGTTCATGTTTGGGTAGCAACAGAACGTTACAGGCCCAAATCAAATAAGCCCGAGCCCATTCATACTAAACTACAATTTAATTAAACTGTTTAGGCCATTCCATTCATATTTCTCAAAATTAAATTGTAGAGATATGAAATTTTGCTTATTTTCGAAAATAAAATTTTATGAAGTATGGAAAATATATACTTTATGTTCCCAGGGGACTAAATATCTTCTAAGGGGACAAATATTTTAGTGAGATCGATATTTTTTAAGTCAACACTTAGGTCTATTCTTCAGTATTTTTTTCAAGTTGTAAGTCTTCTTCACTTTTTTTGTCTAATACTTAAATTGTAATATGATATTGTTTAAAAAATTTATCTAAAAAATAGTCAATACTTTTTTTGACAAGGAAGAAAATAAAGAAATATAAAAAAATTAGATTGTTTAAATTAAAAGAAAAGTAAAAACTAGACGAAGTTAAATATCTTTATTTATTATTAATATTTTGTTTTTTATTTTAGTAATATTATTTTAATTGTTTATTCTATATTATAATAAAACATATATATTCATAAAAAGAGTTAATTATATAATTAATTATATCTTTACATAATGTAAATATAAATTTGATTATATATATAATAAAAATAAAAATAATATAAATATGAATACGATTTGTCATATTTTAATAATTTTTGCGACATAATTGATTATATATGTGTTTTTCAAAATAAAATTACGTTAAGCAAGTTTGATGTCTTGATTTTGTATTTCTTTTAATGATTATATATTTTTTTCTTTTTATCTGACTTTAGAAACAAGAACACTCGAATGTTAACGAAAATATTGGAAACGAAAAAAAGTATAAAAAGTTTTAAAAACAAGATAACAAAATTATGAAAAAATGAGATAATTTCTTACTTATGACTTTTTTTTTTTATGATTTGCTGATAAAGTGCTATAATAAAATATGCAAGAAAACATTGATTTATGTTATAAATATTTTCATTTATGTTTACATATAGAATAGAAATATAACTATTTTATAATACTTGTATTTTGAAGTTACGTTATCACTAGTTACTTTATCAAATATCTCACAATTTTACAAATAACTATATACGTATAATTACGTTTATATTCTCTAAATAAAGTTTTTTCAAAATAAAAGTTATATATCATCAAGAGGAATATAAAACACTATATAGACAGACACATATAAATAATAACTATATCAAAAATTTTCCTCAATTTCTTAGTACTTTCACTTGTAACATCTTCTTCTGCTTCTATATAATATACCATAATAACAAGTGAAAGTCATAACTACAAATCATAAAAAAAAAATGTTAAATTATCAATAATAATTTTATATATAATTAATATGCATTAATATTTATTGGTCCGACAAAATATCTATTGATAATGATTCAAAATTACTTTTGTGTTTGATCCTGTATTTATCATGCTTGTACATAGGGTAGAGGGAGTAATGAATTGGAAGCAAAAGTATCTATTACACTTCAACCATGTATCTTACGAGATAAAAGTGAAGCAGGCCTATTTTCTTATTTTCGAAGATTATACTCACTACCATATTATTTTCTTTCATTCATGATTGTTTTTAACTTTTAATTAAAAATTTATAACTAACATTTGTTGATTGTTAATATGTATAAATTATGAAAAGGAATAATGCGTACAAAAACACGTACAAAAAGTATTTGGTAAAAATAATTTAAAAAGAGTTTGTTTACTGATTTATTATAATCTTTGTTCAATAGATATGTCTCATCATATAAAGAAAAAAGTAAAATCTAATAAAACAGAATATTTGATAATAATAATAATAATAATAAATAAATAAAATCAAATACATGGTATCTCTATCAATATAAATAAAAGCAAAAAATATATAATATATTTATCACCCCTTCTCAAGATGGACATGAAGATTGTAAAGTCTGAAGAGGTAACAAATCGAAAAACATAAGGATGTAATAACTTAGTAAACATATTAGCAAGTTGACTTGTAGAAGTAACATTAAGAAGGTGATAAGGCAATCAACAAGCTTTTGTCGAATAATGTAACAATCAAGTTCGATATATTTGGTTCTCTCATGAAAAATGGGATTCTTGGCAATGTGAATAGTAGAATTGTTGTCACAAAAGGCGTGGTAGGGACTAGAAACAAAAAAAAATGCAAATCCTGAAGAAGATATTGAATCCATTGTAGTTCACATGTCAGGGATGTCAACACGCGATACTCAGCCTCAAAAGAAGACTGTGAAACACTGGTTTGTTTCTTAGACTTCCAAGCAACCAAAGAGGTGCCTAAGAAAACAAAATATCCAGAAACAAAGCGTTGAGTAGTGACACATGTTGTCCAATCAAAATCATAAAACGTCTGAATTTTAAGAGAGGTGTTAGATTTATACAAAAGGCCATAGCCAAGAGCATGTTTTAAGTACCAAGTGATTCGTAAAGTCTGCTCCATATGTGGTTCGCACAAAGAAGAAACAAACTGACTGATTTATTGGACAACAAAACTAATATTAAGCCTCGTGTTAGTCAAGTAAAGCAATCGTCCAATCAAATGTCAAAAGAAAGAAGGATCTGGTAGAAGAGCTTTCTCGTTGGCATGAAGCTTGATAGAATGATCAGATGGCATTGGTGCAGGTTTACATCCAAGCATCCTTGCCTTTGAAATGAGGTCCAAACAATATTTCCTTTGTTTCAAAAACAATCCATCAAGAGAACAAGTAACTTTAAGGCCCAAAAAAATATTTAAGAGGGTTAAGATCTTTAATAAGAAATCTGGAATGAAGATGAAGTTTTACATTTTACAACATTAAGTTCAACAATGCTATTACCCGTGAGACCACATCATCGACATAAACCAATAAAACAGTAATAACAAATATAGGTCTCTTCACAAAGAGAGAGTGATCAACAAAGTTTTGTGTGTAGCCAAGAGGAAATAGCTCTGAAGTTAATTTTTTATTCCAATTACTGACGGATCTTGATAAAAAATTTGGAAGGGAGCAAAATAATATACTCAAAATTTATATATTTAATCAATGTCACTAATATAACAAGAGTATATATAATTTAATATTAAATTCTCTTTATATGTTTTTCTCTTTAGAAAAATTATAGTTTTGATATGCAATTTTATTTTTCTTAGATAATTCACTTTATTTTTAATAAATATAATTTTATTTTATATATTAATTTAACAACACGCATATTTAAAAAATTGTATATACACAGGCGCGATAGCGCCTGTGTTTACACTAGTTATGCTTTAAAGAATAAACCTATTTTTTTATTCTTCGTCAATATTACTATTTACAAAAAATTAAGACATCAAAAAATTTAGAGACGTAGTTACTAAAAGAAATATATATTCTACGTACTTACTAAAAGAAAAATATACTCTAAGAAGTGGCCATGAATGAAGGACATAACTAAATATTAAACTAATATTTTACCATCAATAGACAAGAAAATGGAAAAGAACTGAAATAAAAGTAGAAAGGATGAATTTGTGTGTAACTTTTTTATTTTATTTTTTTAAAAACAAAAGATATGCAATAGTAAGATAAACTTAAAAGATAATCAGAGAGAACACGAAAAATATCTCAATACAATTTATAATTCTTACTATATTTAAAATTTATATTTTATTATTTACTAACATTAAATATTATATTTTATAAAATAAATAAAATTCTATCTACAAAATTTAAAAATTTTGGGGGAGGGGGGCATAACCCCCCTTCCCATCAAGAGCTGTCAAAATAGGTTGGAACCCGCGAGCCAATCCGGCTCACCACGGGTTCGGGTCGGGTTGGGTTGAAATTTTTTTACAAATTTCAATATGGGTTGATTTTTGACCCGGCTCATCTAGAACTTGGCTCATCCGGGTTGAACCCGTGGTGAGCCGGGTTGGCTCACCAACCCGTAGATAAAAGGGTCAAACAAATGTTTTTTATTAGTTGCGCTTTATATTTGGGTCATGTTAGGTTGTTTTTTTAGCTAACACATAAATCATTTGTATCTTTTTATTTTGATTTGTATTTGGATTGTATTAAAGTTTATTTAGATTTTAATTATAATTATAATTTAGTTTTGACTGAAAAATAAATAAAAAATTGTATTTTTTTAATTAAATAAACTCGTGAGCCAACCCGTTTAACTCATCAACCGTGGTGGGTCGGGTCGGGTCGGGTTCAAACTTCCCTCTTTGCAATGCTTTAGTCATCATATCAGTACCATTATCATCTGTATGAACTTTTTCCAACTCCAACAACTTAGCATCCAAAGCATCACGTATCCAATGATACCTCACATCAATATGTTTGGATCTAGAATGAAAAGTTGGATTCTTACCAAG